>OGCQ01001953.1_pt1 | contig 22827 bp, 28 predicted proteins | sample 1570161 | NCBI WGS metagenome assembly OGCQ01 (sample SAMEA4384402, study PRJEB24528) | human gut metagenome
ATACCCTATAGAGTAGACCTTTTTATTAGTTGTCTACTCTATAGGGTACATTTTAATGCCCTATTATTTTAAATATTTAAATTAATTTTTCTATAAATGAAATTATTAAAAGTATAAATACAAATATAATTAATATCCACATAATTAATAAAGATGAAGGGATTAATAATCTTTGCTTTTCACCATTTTCAATGTTTTCATACTTATCTTTAACATTAAAGTAAAAATATTTACCATGCATTCCTAAAAATACAGGAGTAAGTAAACAAAGTATAAGACCTATTGGTGGTGACCATACTAGTGCTCCAACTAATATTATTGCTGTTAATAATACAATAAGTACCTTTTTATAAACCATCCAATTTATTCCTAAAACAATCAACGACCATAAATATTTTCCACTATTCTTAAATGTCATTCTATCTTTAGAACTTCTCATTTCATCAATTTTTTTTATATACTTTTCACTATTCTTTTGTGCATATTCATATATATTATGTCTAGCTTTATTGGTATTATCTTCGTGATTGTTCCTGTTCATGTCTTCCCTCCCTAATCACTTTTAATATATAATATAATTTTTTTGTGTAAATAGTTCTTGTATTTAATATTTTTTACTTACATTAAATTGTACATTACTAAGTATTTTTCTATGCTATAGGTAGTTACATTATTTTAAATTATAATTTTTAATTCTATAACCCTTTTATAATACTTAATTTCCAATATTTAAGTTTTTATATATTTAAGTATCTAGTAAAAAATAAAATCATCACCTAAAAGTATATAAACTTTAAGTGAGGATTTATATTCTTATAATATATTAAATTCAATCTCATATATTTATTATAATCTTTATGTTGTTATCTTTAATGTATTATTACAGTTGTAGTATCTAATATATTTTCATATATCCATTTTGCATTATTTGTTTCTAATCTTATACATCCATGACTAAGTTCTTCTCCTAGCCTTGCATCTTTTATATATTTTCCAGTTGCATCATATAGTATAGAGTGATAATAATAACCATCCTTTATTCTCGTTGCATATTTTACTAAATACTCATCAGTTCCAAATGATGGCTTTCTACCATTTATATAAAATCTGCCTTTTATAGTTGGTGTTGCAGGTTTTCCTACTGTAGATTGCCACTTATAAAGTTGAGTCCATACTCCATTGTCCTTTTTAAAAATATAAGTATATTTATTTTTTAAATCAGTAACTATTAAATTATTAGTTGGGCTTTCTATATTATTTTCATTGATAAATCTAATCATATCTGTATAGAAATACGTATAATCTAAATCATTTGGACTGTTACCATCATCAGATAAATAATAATTAAATACATATCCTATCATGTCGTTATATGCTACTTTACTCCAATCTCCATCTACCTGTAAAACTTCAATTCTTGCCTTTTGCGGTATTATAGTTAAACTTTTAGAGTCTGTAGATTTTTCTGCTCTTAAATTTAGATTTATCCATGGATACTTACTTGTTGATAAATAGTATTTATATGCATACCCTTCTAGAGAGTTATACTTTACCTTTATCCATTCTTCATCCTCAAACTCAACTTCTACTTTTGTTCCTTTTGGTATTGTAGCTATTATATTTCCACCTGTAGATTTTTCTGATCTTAAATTTAAATTTACTAGAGTGTACTTATATATTATTTCTCTGTATTTTTTTATACTAAATTTACTTAACTTCACATATCCCTACCTTCTTTTTGTTTATTTTACAGTATTTTATGAAATTCTGAGTATATCTGTGCTTATAATTCTCCTATGTACATATTAATGTTACTTTTAATTTGTTAATACTTATTAATATATTTAAACATATCACACACTCTATAAATCAACATAATATATATATGAGTCTTCTATTTTAAACTTCAGAATTATATTTAATATATACTAATCTTTGTATCATCTAAATAATTATCACAATCTTTAGTTAAGCCATTTATCGATTTATTGATAAAGAATTTAACTTATACAAAATATATCTAAGGAGGTAACTTCATGAATGGAACCGATGATATACTAGCTCTTTTTTTCAATAATAGTAATCTTCCTTTTGACTTTAAAGATATTAATAAAAAAAATTTAGATGATACCATATACTTAACCGAAAATGGATTTAGCGAGCCCGTAGGAATATATGACTGCCAAACTAGAACTGCTAAGCTTACTAAGTCAATTATTAATAAAAGCTTGGTTATAGATATAGATAATGTTACTTTAAACGGAAATAATTATTCTATCGGAAATGGCTCTTTAGATATTGCAGTACTTATCTCTAAAAATTCAAAGAATATAAGTATCGAATATTTAAAATTAAATTCATATAATATAGATGTTTTTATTGAGCCATCATGTGAAGATATAAAATTTAATTATTGTATATTTAAAGGTATGAATTTAGGTATTTGTGCATTTTTATCAAAAAATTTATCTATAGAATATAACAAATATTTAAATAGTACCGGAATAATGTTATATGGTTGTAAAGATACACTTATAAAATCTAATCATCTCTCATCTAATGAAAAAGGAATCTATCTATTTGAAGATAACAATAATTGTAATATAATAGATAATCTATTTTTAGACTGTATCGAGGGAATTTCTATAGAATCTAAAAATAGTTTTAATCTAATAAGTAACAATAAATTTAAAAATGAAAATAATATTTTACAACAATATTGTATATCTATGTTAACTTGTAATCATTATAATAAGATAACTAAAAATCTTATTATCTTTTCATATAAATCTATAAGTTATGAAGTAGGCTCTATCACTTCAAAATTCATTGGCGTATACATTGAAGGCGATAAAAATACATTTAATACTATATCTAAAAATAAAATAGTATTTAAAAATAACAAATATAATTTTAATAATACCTTTCCTAATATACTTATAACTGGTATTAGTTGTTACGGAAATAATAGTGATTTAGAAATAAGTGACAATGAAATAGAAATTACTCAAAATGAATTTACTATGACAAAAGGAAGTTCCCAATCAGTATATTTATTTAATATTTATATATCAAATCATAGTAACTGTGCTATAAAAAATAATATTTGCAATATAAATGAAAACAGTGCTAACCTAAGCTTAACAGATAGTTTATTTGAACTTAGCAATTTAGTACTTGATACAAATAATAAATCTATAAAAATATTTTGCAACGAATTTGAAATCTATAAAAATAGTTATATAAATAATGACTCTATATTTAAAGCTTTTAACTTAATCCTAGTTGATAGTAATTCTGATTCAGATATAAAAGATAATATATTCAAAATAAAATCCAATAATCATGGATTTATAACTAGTATAAATTTATGGACTGAAAACTATGGAAATAAAATTTCATATAATAAATTTATTGATATAGAAGGTGTTTCAATTATATTAGATAGTGAAAATATAGGAAATATTATAATATACAATACTATAAACTGTAATGACTTTGCAGTTGTATTAAATGATGGAAATAATTCTAATATTATAAAAGCAAATAGTTTATCTACTATTGCATCTTCAAATATATTGTTAGTTCTTAATAATATGAATAATTTAATAACTGAAAATTATATAGAAAATGAATTTTTAGGAATATTCTTAGTAATTAACAATAACAACTTTAATTCTATTAGCTTTAATGAATTTTGCAAAACTTCTCAAGATATTTCAATCCCTAAAAACTCCTATAACTATGTATTTGATAATACAAAATATTTTATAGAAGATAATGAATAATAGAGTTTCATAAATAGTATTACCATGTATTATCTAAACTAAATTAGTAAATACTCTAATATAAAGTCTTATGATAAGGAAGTGATACTATTAAAAATAATTCTATTTCATATATATTTGACATGATAATATTATGCCTTGGATGTTTTATAATGGCCGTTGGTCTTAATATGTTTTTAGAGCCTTATACAATTGCTTCAGGGGGGTTAACTGGTCTTGCTATAGTCTTTAAAAGTTTATTTAATACTCCACTTTGGCTTATAAATTTAGCTTTTAATATACCCTTATTTATAATTGGTATTAAAATTTTAGGAAAAAGAGACGCTATAAAGACTCTGATAGGTATTTTACTACTCACTTTTTTCTTAAAAGTAACAGAAGGCTTAACAACTTACAACACAACAAGTGATGTTTTATTATCTGCTATAGCAGGTGGTATAGTAGTTGGTATCAGCCTTGGTATGTTATTTAGAGTAGATGCATCAACTGGTGGGTCTGAACTTGCTTGTCTTATTTTAAATAAAATATTTCCATTTATAAGTATCTCTACATTTTTATTTATAATAGATGGCATTGTTATTATTCTTGCAGGTATTGTATCTAGAAATATAGAAACTGCCTTATACGCTACTATTTCACTTTATATAACTATAAAAATATCTGATACTATTGTTGAAGGATTTGATTTTTCAAAATCTTTCATAATAGTTACTGATAAGTTTGATGAATTATCTAAAGCTATTATGAAGGATTTAGAAAGAGGGGTTACATTTTTAGAAGGACGTGGTGGATATACTAACATAAAAAAAGATGTTTTATTGGTTGTAGTTTCTAGACGTGAAGAAGTTCATTTAAAAAAATTAGTTAATGAGATAGACCCTATGGCATTTATTATAATTAATGATGCTCATGAGGTTTTAGGTGAAGGATTTAGTAAAAAATAAATAAATAAATAATTGTATGAAGTCTATTCTAATCCTTTTACAACTAATTCTAAAATAAGAGACTGTAAGTATGTTCTTGTAAATATAAACTTACCTACAGTCTTTTTTGAATGTAAAATTAATAATTTTTGTATAATATTTATACTAAACTTTTATAGATAATGAAATGAAAGATTAAACAGAAATAAAAAATATTATTTACACAAATCTATACACATTCTCTAACTTTATAAAAAATTCGCTTCGCTCATGTCGCCAACGACTTCGTCCGTTGCTTGAGCCACTGCGTGGGCGAAGCATTTCAAAATCTTTTTTACGCTCAAAACCAGTTTATTGATATTACTTACATTCAGAAGTTATCCACATTTTTTTAAATATTATAATATCCTTAAGCGTAAAAAATACCTTTACTCATTAGAAAATTTAGCAACTGTAGCATATCCAGCCCCATTTCCACCTGTTATATACATCTTTCCACATCTAATCCAGGCATGTGCCTTCATTTCATTATTTAATTTATTTACTCCAAGATAAATAGTAGTTGATATATTTCGTTTTTTTAACATCTTTTGAACAGTCAAAGCTTGAACCAAGCATAAACTCTCCCATGGAGTGTATTTACTTATAGTTGTTACTATCCATCTTACTTTGTTACAAATCCTATATTCACTTAAATCAACATCTTCTTTTGATTCCTTATTATATTTACCCATTTCTTCTTTTAACTTATTAAAAGGCTTTTTAAGTATTTTAAATCTCATTATACCTGTTAAAAAAAAAGCTTCTAAAAATAGAAGCTTATCTTCCATACTAATCTTAAATAAAAATGTTTTTGTTTTTCTAATTAGACGATAAAAGGCCTGCATTGTCTAATCCTTCTATAAACTCCATTACACTTTTTTCACAAGTTTCTCTATCTACATCATATTCTGATAATAATGTATTTACTACTTCAGATATTTTAACAGGTGATTGTATTTCTTCCCATATTCTACTTCCCACACTATTTAATGCAAAGTATTGTCCCTTTTCTAAGTCCATCATTACCTTATCTTCATCTATATCTGTTGTATCTATGTCTTCTCTATAAGATACTATTGAATCTAAATTTAGCATATCCTATGCCTCCTTAGTATACATTTATTTTATGCTTAAATAATACTTTCTTTTTCACATTTATTAAATTACTCTAAAGTAGTATTTTGCTAATTTGTATAGGTTAGTAACTTATTTAGTATGTATATGTTCTTTGTATCAAATTAGCGAAGAGGATAATATATAAGTTGTAACTACATTTAAGCATGGAGTGAAACTTATATATTATCCTGGAGCGAGCCATCTGTTAAAACTTACAAAAAAAGTATGAGTTTTACCTCATACCGTTAATCAAAATTTTAATGATAGTCCCTATCTATTGTTATTATACAATTGTATTCTGGATGTACATCCTTTATTGCATTAATTATATCTTCCTTTAATTCATCTTCAGTCATAATTTTAACCATCTTGTCATTATCAACTACAACATCAAATATTATACTTTGATGTTCTCCATGACCAACAATCCTAAAATCGTGCATTGATTTTATAACTGGATTGTACTTTATTATTTTCTCTACTTCACTTCTTGTATATGCTACTTCCTCAGTTTCAACACATATAGGATCCATATGTATTACTAAGTGAGTTTTAAACTTTTCTGATATTTCTCTTTCAGCTGTATCTATTATATCGTGTATTGTCATTATATCTATATCTGCTGGTATTTCTGCATGAACAGATGCTATTGATTTTCCAACACCATAGTTATGAATTATTAAATCATGTACTCCTTGTATATGCTCATATGAAAGTATAGCTTGGTTTATTCCTTGTACTAGTTCAGGGTCTGGTGCTTCCCCAAGTAATGGACTTATAGTTTCTTTTACTAATGAGTATCCTGCATAAAGTATTGCTACTGATACTATTATACCTGCATATCCGTCTATTGGAATACTTGTAAATTTAGCTGCTAAAAATGATATTAAAACAGTACTTGATGTAAATACATCTCCCATTGCATCAACTGATGCTGCCTTTAATGCAGATGAGTTTATTTTACTTCCCATAAACTTATTAAATCTACTTAGCCATACTTTAACAAGTATTGATATGAAAAGTAATATAAATGGTATTATTTCAAATGTTATAGGTACAGGATTTAATATTCTATCTATTGATGATTTTACAAATTGAATCCCTACAAGCATTACCATAAATGCAACTATAAGTGCCGATATATATTCAAGTCTACCGTGTCCAAAAGGATGTTCCTTATCAGGTGGTATACTTGCTAATTTAAATCCAACTATTGTTATAACTGACGATGCCATATCTGATAAGTTATTAAATGCATCTGCCATTATAGCTATACTTGATGTTAATAAACCTACTGATAATTTTACTCCAAATAATATAAAGTTTGCTATTATTCCAACCATTCCAGCCAGATACCCATATTTATTTCTTACATCTTCATTTTCAATATTTTCATTATCTTTTATAAATGTTTTTACTAATAAATTTGAAAACATATTCTCTCCTCCCTACTTTATTATCTATTATTTCTTTATATGTAGTTATTTATATATGGATATTTTTTCTTCACTAATACTATCATATAATTACTTTTTTTGGAATATTCCTAGTATTTTTAATGTCAAAGTTATGCATAAATTCATATATTATAATAAGACATATCATGCTAAGGAGCTGATATTATGTATGAATTAGCTATTTCCCTTTTAAACCAATATGTAGAAGTATACACTTATTTAACTAAAGATAAGTTATATGGAGAAATTATATCTGCTACTCCTTATGAAATAATATTACTTCGAAGACATATAGATAAAGCCTCTAACAAAAACTACACTTTATATATACCCCTAAATTCTGTAATTTATATAAAAAAATTATAAAGTTTAATTGATTTAAATTAAATATCATCAAAATATTTCATTTTATAGTAAGTTAAAATAGTATTATATCTTATTTATGAGATAAGCTTTTTAATAAACCAATATAATTATTTGTATTCTTTACTTTAAGATTAAGTTTTCTTATTTGATATTGTATTTTTTATTTTGATATATTCTAATATATTATTGATATTATAATCAATTTTGATATCAAAAAAGTAGGTGTATCTCTATATTGATGTACTCCTACTGTTTTGTTCGCATTATATTAAAATTGTAACCAGCTATCCATTCTTTCTCTTACTTTTTGATAATCCTCATCTGTATTATATGGATAAATAAATTCCTTGTTCTCCATTATTATATAAAGTGTACTTTTATCATGTGTTATAAAAAAATAAATATTTTTATCTTCTAAAGATTCATTTTTATCTTTGTTCAATGAACACTCATAAATACCATTATCAGTAAAGTTACCATTTTCATCTGGAAACATATATAAATCATACGGATGTAATAAGTATTTTTCACCATCTATAGTAATACTTCCATTTAACTCTTCACTGAATTTAAGTCTTTGCCAAATCCAGTGAGCTTTATGTATTTTACCATCTAGTTTAATATCGACTGTTCTTACTTTTTTACCATTTTCAAAAACTTGTACATCTTTATACGTTTGCTTAAATGATTTAGGATATATAAATAAGATTACTCCTACTACAATTATTAATAATAATACTATTAACTTTTTATACTTATTCATTTTATACCGTTCTCCCCCATTGTACTTTTTAATCTAATCTTTATTAAAATAAATATGCAATATATTAATATTAAAAATTTGATTATATATTTATAAGCAACTAATTATTTTAATAATCTAATAACTCTCTTTGCTTATCAAAATCTTCAACATAAGTACATATACCAGTATGTAAATTCTTTTTTTCATCTATAAGTTTGTTATCAACCACAGTATTTATAGTGTTAGTATTTTTATCATTATAAAATACATTAAAAATCTTATCTTTCTCTTTTATATACTGAACCATAAACATCTCATCATCAGTTTCAAAAATGTATTCTACAACATTCAAACCTAGACTTGATTTTTCATCATATGGATATTCATTAACACTATACTCTACACCTAAAAGATTCTTTATATCTTCTATATCCATATCATTAATAGAACATACATTATCTATAACTTTTATATATACATCATGCCATTTTCCTTCATTATTATCTAATTTTTCTAATAGCTTCTTATGGTCTTTTAAGTTATCTCGATTTGCAATATACATATATCTCATTTTTGTATCGTCTATTTCAGGAATTAAAATAGATAAATTAGTTTCTCCTTTTTCATCCTTTAAACTATATAATGGGTGTATTTGTTCTTCATTGTTAAAATTAGAATAAGTTATATTTAAACTTTCATTTCCATTTGTAAAGGTATATGGTTGTTGTATATAATCACTTCCGTCTATATTTTGACCTTCTATCTTAAATTCTTCATCTTTTTTATAGTTATATCCATTTAGTAGTTTTTTGATATATTTACTGCTTATTTCTTCTTTATTAACTATTTTCTCTGCAATTTGAAAATATGCATCTCTTAATGATTCTACTTTGTCTACTTTTTGTTGAGTACACCCCATTAAAAGTATACATCCTAAAGATAATAACCCTAAAATTGTCCTTTTCATAATCTTCCCCTTATTTTATTTGTATTTTGTGAAATAAGTAACTACTCCAAAATTATTATATCATCTATTCTCTTTAATAAGACAATTAATTTAAATAAAATATTTTAATAATTCTTATCTCCTTAACTTCTTTTTATTCTATTTTTTATGACAACTTTTGATTTCTAAAAGTTTCAACTATAAATATATAAGCTTTGTATTTTTATTTTTTTGCTATTTTTTTATTAATATCACCATATTTTATAAGGATTTCTTGTTGAATGATTTTAAAAGGTATTTTAGTTTACAGGTTAAATTTTATTATGTAAGGAGTGATATTGTGAATATAAAAAAACTTATTGTTATTTTAAATATATTATCAATATTCATACTTACAGGATACAAAAACAATAAAGATATAAATTACAATTCTGACATTAAAGTTAATGGTCCTTCATTAAAAATTTCATTAATTCAAACTGCCCATGAGATATATACTACAAATATAGAAAACTCAGATGAGAACTCTACTTATGAAGATTTATATAACAATACTTCAAGAGATGCAAAAAAACATTATAAATGGCTTAAGAAAACTTATGATTCTATGAATGATGATATGAAGTTTAAACTTAAAAATATATTTGATTCTAATTCCTCTTGGAGCTATATAAACTCTGTTATTAATTTAGATGATAAGGCTAATGTATCTGATATAGTGGATACTCTAGTTTCTAGTGAAAATTTAAGTTTATCTTCTGATTTGCAAAATGATATAGATGTTTTTTTTAATTATTTTTATAATGATTATTTCAAATCTTATTTTAATAAAGAAAAATCATCTTTAAATAAAAAGGCTTCTAAGTTAAATGAATTATTGTCTTCAAATGATGTAGATATAAAAAAATTCATTGAAAATGTATGTGGAGTAACTTTAAGTAACGATTACATTTGTACTTTTTACTACAGTTTAAACCCTATATCTTCTCAAAGTTTTGAGTTTGATAATAATATAGTATCTACTATTCAACCTAATACATCAGTTAAAGACCTTCTTAGAGTTCCTTTTCATAAATATTCACATTCTTTATTTGATTCTTTTACTGATACTCCTGAGTTTTTAGATATTTGTAATGAATTAGAATCTGATGATGAATTAGTTTCTGTATATAATGAATATGGTCGTGATGCTTATCATTTTAATGAGTGGTGTAAGGAAAATTTAATTGAAGGATTTTCTAAATATTTAGATTACAGGTATTCTCAGTATGAATATGATTTTAGTAATTTTGTTTATGATTTAGATTTTTATAATTATTTAAGAAAGATTAATTTTAATCCTGATAAAGTCAATTTAAAAGATGTTTGTATAGACTTTTATACTCTTTGTCTAGAGTCTTAATTAAAATTATCTTTATTAAAATGTTATAAATAAGTAATAAAAATACTCCCTTTATGGTAGACAGTTTTATTATTTTAACTATCTACCAAAAGGGAGCATATCATTATCTTATTATCTAGCTATTTTTGTTGCTTTAATTAGTAATACATTAAATTTACAAACTTAAAATATAGTATGTTTATTCCTTATACTACATTATATCTCAAACATTCCATTTTGTAATTTCCCCCTAAATTACATTATCCATAAATAACCTATTATTATTTTAATTTTTATTATCAAGTTTCTCTATAAGATAGTTAATTTTTTGAATAATTATACTTGTACAAAATACAATTATTCCACTTAACAATACTAAACCCATATATGAAAACATATGGTATGATAGTGTATAACTATCACCACCGTATGTTATAAACATACCAAAAGGTTCAAGTATATATACTGTAGTTATATAAAAGATTATAGCTGTACTAACTCCATATATTAAAGATTTTTTCATTCTTTAATCCTTTCTTATTATCTTTTAAATCATAGTTATTGCAAATATACAAAAGCTAATTGCAACTATCCATATAATACATGATTCTTTTATTATTTGACATATACTTTTATTTAATTTATTATATTTTAATAAATTAATTTGTTTTAATATCGCAGTTAAAAGTACCGTAATTGTTATAATAAAATCTATTGTACTTGTTAATAATTCTGTATCTAGCACATTAATTGTAGAAATTATTAATGTAATAACACATGAAATAAATATTAGTTTTTTAGCTTTTTCCATTTATAATTATATTGTAATAACTTCCACAATTACGAACATTTATAAGATAAGCAAGAACATCAGGTGCTACTGATGCTGCTGTTACTGCCGAAATGCCAACTTTAAAAGGATAAAATTTATCTTCTGTTCCATATAACTCTTTTATATATGTTTCAACATTTTTAAAATACTCTATATTCTCTTGAATTTCTATATGACTATTTATATAGTTATTTTCCATAGCCGAAACATTATTCATAATAGGTGTGACAACCATTACTCCAACTAACACTAATGCAATACTTTTCCTTACTCTTTTCTTTTTTAAACTCAATTTAATCTCCCTCTCTTGATAACTGGCTAATTTATTTTATTATTCTTAGTTATTTTCATTCTTGTATAAAACAATATCTTTCAATAAACTGATTGTAAAAAATAATAATACACAAATTCCACATAAAGAAATCCCTAGTAATAAATCCTGTACAATACCACTTACAAGTATAGATATTGAATTTAAATTATCTCCGTTGTTTATTCTCAAAAATAGTTGATTAACAGATTTTGTTACGTTACTATTATTCATAAAAATAAGTGAAAAACCAGCAATAGTACCTAGAATATTTCTTTTAATATTACTCATAATCTTAACCTCTCTATATACTATAATACTTAATTTTAAATCAACTTCATGAGCGTTAAATTTATCTATTATTTATATAGCTATCTAATAACTCTTTTTGAGTATTTAAGTCTTTAATCTCAAATTTAGAAGTAAAACCAGGTTTGTATCCACCAATTGATGTCCCATCTATTAGGGAGTTCACTAGCTCAATTTCATTTAATTTGTTGTATTTTATAAATACTAATTTATCATTATTATCAGTTGATATTACTAACTCTTCATCATCAACACTATATATATAACTATTTAAATCATTCTCATTCCCTTCTTCATAAGAAGAAAAAGGTAAACCTACAATATTTTCCATAATCTCTTTAGTAATTTTTTGATTTATGTAATCATTATTAATTTCTATATATTTAGTTAATAAATCACTGTACTTTGAGTCACTGCTACATCCTACAGAAGAAAATATTACTATTAAAACTAATATAGCAACATTTATTATTTTTTTAATTCTTTTATTCATTTGTTTTCCCCCTATTTAGTAAAATTTATATGAACTAATAATATTAGTTTCAATCTATACCACTTCTAATAATTTACGATATTGCTATATACAGCAATACTCTCAGAATCTGTCCCCTTGTAAGCTTTCACTGTTGAAAATATTCTATAACTATTCCCTTTTGAAACTGATATCGTTTTATTGAGCCTACAAGAAGTCGTGCTACTTGTTTCTGTCCATGCCTGTACAGTTTCCCATGATCCATTAACTTTTTTTTGTAGCCTTGATGTTATTAATGTTTTACTAACTCCTGGATTAGCAGTCATACTAGCAGTTAAAGTTGCTACACCACCACTTATACTTAGCTTGCTACTTGCCTTATCTATATGAGTATACCTTGCTTCATTTTGTATTTCTAAGTTTGTCTCATATTCATTTGCAAATATTGGCGTAGATAATGAAACATTAAATACTAACACTGATACCCCTAAACTACTGATTATCTTTCTTTTTATACACATAAAAACCTCCCAAAAATTTCTTTACATTAAGTAAACGAAATTTTTAGGAGGTTTTGTTTCATTATTTATCAAATTAATTTATATTTTTTGCAATTTTTATTAATTCAGACTTAATATCTAAATATTTATCTTTATTTGTATAGTCTAATTTTAAATCATACAATATATTTTCATCTTGCCATACTAACCGACTTTTATTTTCTTTTTCAATATAATCTGCATAAAAATTGTTTATTTGAACTTTATTTATTTTTGCATTCTCTGTATCTATATATAAATTGCTATTTTCAATTAACAAGTAATTAAATGTTATATAATCTTCTCCATCTGAATAGGTTACCGATATATCATTATCATACTCAGCTCTATCAATCTCTTCAAAACCATTTGGGAGATAATTAATACTTTTCTTCTCTAAAAAGTTTACTTTTTTATTGTCATTTTCATCTATTTTAAATTTATATATCGTAAATTTTTCATAAACTTCTTTAACCATATCAAATAATTTTACTCTTAAAGCCTCAACACTCATTGTTATTGTAAATAAACTAATTAAAAATGCTATAAATACTACTGCTACCTTTTTTGTATATAAGCATATTTTATTAAGAAACAAACCCATTTTTTCTTTCTTAATTATTTTTTTTATTTTCTTTTCAAATTCTTTAGGGTATTCATAATCTATATCTTCTTCATCAGGAATTTGTTCTAATATAAAATTTTCAACATTAGTACAATGCTGAAAAAGCAAATCATCAGTAATTTCATATTTATCCATGTACTTTCTCCATTTCATCTAATATGATTTTCAATTTTTCCTTCCCTCTTTTTATTCTAGTCCTTACTGTAGAAGGACTTATATCTAACATATCTGCAATTTTATCATCATGAACTCCATGAGAGTATTTTAAAAAAAATACTTGCTTATATCGCTCTGGTAACTTTAATATAGCTACTTCTACTTTATTAGGTAAAATATCAGTATCATATACTTCTTGTTCAAAACTCAGTATTTCATTTTCTAGCTTTTGAACTTTATTTTTTTCCATTTGTAGCTTTCTGTATATGTCTATTGAAGAGTTCCTTACTATAGTAACGATAAATCCTTTCGTTTTGTTGCATTTTACATCTTCTATTTTATCAATATGTTTAATTATTTTTAAAAAGCTATTTTGAACAGCATCATGTGAGTAATGTTCATCTTTTAATATGCTATTTGCAATATAATACATAGTTTTTTTATAATTATTAAAGATAGCCTCAAACTTGATCTTATCTTCTTCTGTCTCAATTAAACTTAAGTATAAAAACATTAATTTACACCTCCTATAAATAAAAAAGAAGACTCTCCTATTTATAAAAAACCAATAAGGAGTTGATATATAAAAGTCAGGAATAAGTAGTCAAATTTGTATCATTCCTGGCTTTTTCTCATTTAATTTTCGATTTCTTTAATTAAATTCTAACATAAATTTATGTTTTAATATATAAAATTTAATTTTGAATACCATTTTGAGATTTTTATTGACTTTCTCAACAATTTCAAAAAATTTTGGAAGAAATAGATTTAATGCAATTAGTGGCTAATTTAGTATTTCTTGATATAGTGACTCTAGGCTTTTTATTAAATGCTGAATATGCATTAAGTGCATATTTTATTATAAGTTCCACCTATCCAACAAGTTGAAAATCCAAGTGACGCAGCCTCTAAAGCTATCATTTTTCCAAAATACCCTAATTTTACTTTATAGTTTTCTATATTTTTATCTTCTACTAATACACAAATTTATCATCTCTATTATAGATGTTATTTTACTACTTTCTATATCTTTATTATTATATGTTCTTCTTGATACTCTTTTATCCATTCTTTCTTAGATCTCATACTTCCTTACTTCTAATTTTTAATATAAATTTAATTATATTATATTTGTATCAGGTATATTAAAATATTTATACATATACGGTTAACATTTTTTACTTATTATACTCATTACTAATTATATAATTTTGTTTGTATTATAAAGTAAAATTTATATACTCTATATTATTATTTATGGTAGTATATATATATAAATAATAATTTTGGAGGTTTGTTATGGTTGAAATGAGTCTTAAAGAACTATTTGAAATTGGTCAAAGCTTTGAAAGTTCTGTCGGAGAAGGAACTAAAGGAGAAAGAGCTAGAATTTTCAAAAATAATTCTAGATTAAATTTAACTGATGAAATGATATCATTTATAGAAAGTATAGACTATGAAGTGAATTTCTTAGTTTCAGGTGAAATATGGTGTCCTGACTTTCAATTAAATGCTACAGTTTTAAAAAGGTTTTTAGATCTTAACCCTAACTTTAATATGTCAGTTATAACTATGGCTCGCGGTAAAAAGTTTATGGCTCCTGCTTTAGGTATTGATAAAGAATCTTTTAAAGGTCCTAGTATCGCTGTTTTAGATAAGGATTTCAATGTTTTAGGATTATTTGAAGAAAGACCACAAGTTGTTCGTGATATGCCTAGTTTTGATGATATAAAACTTGAATACTATAAGGGTAAATACCTTTTAGATACTGTTAATGATTTCATAAAAATATTAAAAAAATTATAAATTTAAAATTCGCTTCACCAGCACACTAATCAAGGGAAGCGAATTTTATATGCATTATTTTATAGCTTATCTAATATATTTTTATATGTACAAGTTAAAATATGTAAGGTAGGTGGTATTTTGCATTCTTTAAATTTTGATATTACCTCGACTTTGATTTTATCTATAATTTTATTTATTGTAGGTAATTTTATAAAAAATAAAGTCAATATATTCAATAGATTTTGTATTCCTTCACCAGTTATTGGTGGATTATTATTTTGTCTATTAACTCTTCTTTTAAAGTTTTTTAACATCTGTGATATTTCTATGGATACTTCTTTAATGGATTATTTAATATGTTTTTTCTTTACCACAGTTGGAATTTCAATGAGTATGTCTTTAGTTAAAAAAGGTGGAAAAGCACTTATAAAATATTGGATTTTGTGCGGAGTTTTATCATATTGCCAAAATATAATTGCTCTTATCTTATCTAAAGTTATAGGTATAAATCCATTACTTGGACTTATGTGTGGTACGATTTCAATGGAAGGTGGACATGGTTCTTCTGCTGCCTATGGTGCTACTATAGAAAATTTAGGTATACAAAATGCTATAAGCGTTGGTATAGCATCATCAACCCTTGGTCTTATATTAGCAGGACTTATTGGCTCTCCTCTTGCTAAGTTTTTAATTGACAAGTATAAATTAAAACCCGACTTAAACTATAAAAAAGTATCTATATCAAAAAATATTGATATTAGAATAAACCTTGATATTTTTTCATTTTTAGAACAATTATTAGCTATTCTTCTTTGTATATCTTTAGGAAAATTAATAGCCAATATATTTTTCAACTTAACAGGGATAATAATTCCAGCTATAACTGGTTGTATGTTAATATCAGTATTATTTAGAAATATAAATGATAAAGTTAATATTATAAATCTAGATTTTAAAATTATTGTTTTTTTAAGTGATTTATCCCTTGGAATATTTTTAACTATGGCACTTATGAGCATTGATTTATTTAAGTTATCAAGTTTATTTGGCCCAATACTTATTATTGTTATATGCCAAGCTATTTTTATAATTATATACTCTATTTTTATTTGTTTTAAAGTTCTTGGTAAAAACTTCGATTCTGCAGTTATGATAAGTGGTCTTATTGGTCATGGATTAGGTGCTACACCTACAGCTTTAGCTAATATGACCTCTATAGGTGATAAATATGGCTATTCTCAAAAAGCTTTTTTAGTAGTTCCATTGGTTGCTGCCTTTTTACTTGATGTATTTACAATGCCCTGTATAATCCTATTTATAAATATATTAGGCTAATATATTTATTTTTAGATGTAAATGATTAAAATAATTTATCTTTGACATAATAATAATAGAATTTTATTTAGGAGGTATTTTATGGGAAGTAATTTACATTGCTCAGCTACAAACTGCGCATTCAATAAAACTGGAGGTTGTTATGCTTCGCAAATAAAAGTTGAAGGATATGATGCAGCTATAACACCTGAAACTTATTGTGATACATTTAGAGATAAAGATAACTTTAATATGACTAACTACCATGGTGATACAAGTTTAACTAGTACTCAAAATATATCTTGTAGTGCTAATAAATGTACATATAATATATATGGTGCTTGTAATGCAAGCCATGTAGATATAAATTTTGAAAATAGTAGCTGTGAAACATTCGTTGCTAAATAGTGTTTTTTAATAATAAATGTGTTGTTATTTTTAAAATGGGCTCTTTATCAAAGACACTATAAAAAAGAGCATCAAGAATTTACTAAAAGCTGATTTCTGTATTATACAGTAGTCAGCTTTTTTAAATTTCACTGAAAATAGTCATTATTATAATCCATGTAATGATCTATCAATATTTTAAGTTCTTCTATTATTCTACAGTTTTACATATTTATTTTTAGAAATTTTAATATTTTTAGTTATATAAATACCTTTTTAATCATCTTATAATAATTCCTTAGTTAATATTGTACAAAAAAGATCCCATAAATAAACACGCTTTTTATCATGTCCACTATATAGGATCTATTTTATACTTTGAGCTATTTTTATATTTTTATCTTATCGCATTAAGATATTATTTATTATCCATTATAAATTTCTTCATTTAAGTTATTTTCTGATTTAGACACATAAACAGCAGTTGCAGCATCTCCAACTACATTTAATGAAGTAACAAGCATTTCTATTGGTCTGTTTATTGCAAGTATTAATGAATATGCAAGTACTGCTGCATCATTTTGATATCCCATACCTGTTAAAACAGTAAATAGTATTATTGCTCCAGCACCAGGAGCAGCAGGTGTACCAATTGATGCTATTAAAGCTAATAATGATATTATTAATATATTTCCTACAGTAACTTCATATCCTGAACTAGATGCTATAAATATTGCTGCAATAACTTGCATTATAGCGGTTCCGTTCATGTTGATAGTCATACCAAGTGGTAATGTAAAAGATGCTATTTCTTCACTTACACCTAAGTCCTCAATAATAGTTTTAGTATTTAAAGGCAATGTTGCAGCAGATGAAGAAGTAGAGAAACCAAATAAAGCTACTTTTGAAATTTTCTTTACAAATATCATTGGATTTAATCCTGTAGTAAAGTAAATAAATAAAGCATATCCAATAGTTAAGAATAATATTAAAGCTATTGTAGTAGTACCAACATATGCAAGAGCTGGTTTTAAATGCTCAACACCATAAATTGCAAAAGTTCTTGTTATTAAAACAAAGATAGCTATTGGTCCAAATTTAGTTATAACAAATGTTAAAAAAGTAGTTATTATTTTATTTATATCTTGTAATAGTTTCTTTAATACTAAAATTTCATTTCCTAAAGAATTAATACAAATTCCCGTAACACTAGCTAAGAAAACTATAGATAAAACACGTCCATTTTCACCAAATACTGAAGTTATGTTATTTGGTATAGCTTGTACAAATACTAAAAGCGGATTGCTAGCAACACTTCCTTCACTTGAGGCTATATTATTTATACTTACATTAAATAAACCAAGTTTATTAGCAGTCATTCCAAATATACCAGCTAGTATTAGTGCAAATACAGATGTTCCTAAAAATCCTAATATTGTTTTATAAGATATACGACCTAATTTTTTTGTATCACTTATATTACACATAGCAAGTGTTATTGATGTAAATACCATAGGTACTATTACTAATTGTAGTGAGTTTATAAATAGTTGACCAACTATATAAAAGATTCCAATTGCATTATTTGCCTCTGGTTTAGTTATATCTTGGAATAATAAATTATTTATCATAGTCCAAGTATCACTATTTCCACTTGAGATTAATTTTTCCCTTAAGAAAATAAATGATGTTCCAGCTATTAGGCCTATTATTAAGGCAGTCGCCATTTTGATAGCTAATTTATTAGCATTATTTGTTGAAGTGTGAGTTTTGTTCATAGTATCCTCCTAAAATTTTTTTAGGACACCAAAAAAACCTTAATACCAATAGATATTAAGGTAAAAAATACTACATTACGTACATTTCCTTATTAGTCTCACGGGACTATCTTAAAGGTATCCTATATTTTTTAATATACAATGTAAAAAAGTGTGTGTCAATAAAAAATTACATTAAAGTATAAATTTTGACATATAGTATAATTTTTTATAATATAATTTGATTATTTATAAAAGTCTACTATATAATATCCATTTTATTTTGTACTACACCTTTATTATTTAAACAAGAATTAATAGTTATAGCTAATAAAAGCGTTAAATACACTTGCTTTGATCTCGGCTCACCAGCTTTACACCACATAGCAAAGTGTTCACAGTTGTGTGAAACTAAATTAAATTTCTCTTCTCCTATACACTCTCTTGCCCTTTCAACTACTTCTTCGTTATTAAATTTTGCTTCTCTATTATCTATATAATAACTTGTTTTTCCACCTAAGAATCTATCCATAGTAGTTTCTCTTATACACATTTTTCTTAAAAACATATCATCTAATTTGCCATCATAATGCACTACACAATTTTCATTTATATATATTCCATAATGTCTATACAGATTATGCTTAGTATATATTATGTCTCCATATTCTGCCTTTGCCATAAACTATCCCCCTTGTAAAATAGCTATACTATAGATTATGTTATTTAAAAACTCTTTGTTAATAGTTATTTTGATATTATATTTCGTAACTTTTTGTTTATTAGTGTCATATAATTTATTAATCTATACTTTTTAAAGGAGGTGTTTCCTTTGAGTAATAGATATCCTAAGAAATTAAAAAACTGTAATAAGTGTAAAATGAATAACTATAATAATACTGCTAATTTAAAAATTTGTAGCTCATCTACTAGAAAAAATTGTAATAATAAAAATTTTAAAAACAATAAAAAGGTCAATTGTAAATCTAGTTCTAATATTAGTCATCCTAATAAGTGTTCTAACAATTGTAACTGTCATTTAAATAACTGCAATTGTAATAACAAATCTTGCTGTGGTCTTTGGCCTTTATTATTTTTAGTATTTTTCTTATAAAATTCGTTTCACTCATAACACCAACGATTTATCCTTGCACCAGCTTTGAACAACGTGTTGGTGAAACATTTCGGGTATATCCATTGCTTAGAATTCGTTTCACAATAGTGCAAATGATTTATCTTTTGAATAGCATTTTATTAAAATCCTTTATACCACTTTGTTAATAAAAAAATAGCTACCTTAATGTATAATTCTTATACTTTAAAGTAGCTATTTTTATGTTATAATCAAATTTAATATTATATAATTTGTTCAAAAGGAGATTGATATGAAATATAAAGTTATTTTATTTGATGCAGATGATACTTTATTTGATTTTAAAAAAACAGAAAACTATGCCTTAGAAAATTTAATGTCTAGTTTAGATACAGATTATGATAAAGATTATTGTATAAATATTTACAAGGAAATAAACACTAAAATATGGAAAGAATTTGAGGAAGGAAAAATCACCTCAGATGATTTAAAGATTGAAAGATTTCAAAGGCTTATAGATAAACTTAATTTATCTGATGATGCTACAAGGCTTAGTGAATTGTACGTCAAATTTTTAGGCCAAGGATCCTTTTTATATGAAGATACAAAAGATCTTTTAGACTATTTATCTAAAAACTATAAATTAGGTATAATTACAAATGGACTTGCTGATGTTCAACACAAAAGAATTAGAGAATCTGATGTAGGCCATTATTTTGATGATGTTATTATATCTGATGAAATTAAAATTGCAAAACCTAATCCTGAGATTTTTGAGTATGCACTTAAATCTTTAAATCATGATGATAAATCTTCTGTTTTAATGGTTGGAGATAGTTTATCTTCAGATATTAAAGGTGGCTTAAATGCTTCAATAGACACTTGTTGGTGCAACTTAGCTAACAAAATTAACAACACTGATATAGTCCCTAAATATGAAATTAATAATTTATTAGATTTAAAAAATATACTATAAAATTACGGATATAAATATGTTTGTTTAAAATTCAACTTATTTATATCCTTTTATTTTCCTATTATTTCTTATATTCTTTTATTATCAAAATATGCTTTACCACTCTTTAATCAATCATTTCTTTTTATAAAGTATTTTGTAACTTTTTAGATATTAAAGTCATATTATTTATTAAAATATATATTTTATCAAAACAAAGGGGGATTATATTTTGTCTAAATATAATGGATATAGAGGGAAAAAACTTAGCATTTGTAAACATTGCGGTAATCAAGTTTGTTATTGCAATCATTCTAATGCTTCTAATAATAGAAAACGATTAAACCATAGTTATTCCAATTATAAAGAATTTAAAGTTTGCGATAAATGTAATCATTATCCTTGCTATTGCTCTAAATCTAAAAGTACACAAAATACTATGCCAAAGAGTACTATTGCAAATTATGACATAATTAATAATCCTATAAATATTCCTAATAATACTACTATCGATAATAATACTAAACCAAATTATAAAAGCATTTGTATCTATGATAAACCATCTAATACTACTTATAACCAAATTGTAAGCAATACTACTTTAGATGAAACCACTTTAACTATTAATAATTCAAACACTACTAACTTAAACTCTGAAGATTTAAACTCTAAGAGTGAAAAATTAAAAAATAAAAAATTATTAACATTGTGTCAGCTGGATGATCTGGATCACGTATAGATAGAAATTTCTTTTGCTAAAAAAACGATTAACCTGTTCAGGTGTTAATTAACAAGAATATTGCATTAGATTTGAGCAATTGAATGGCATCATTGTCGGGAAAAGAAACTTTAGGGAGTGCATAACTAAACGTTATGTATGTATGGGGCAAAGAGGATGCCCCGGCAGCATTAGATATCGACTTTCTCTTTGAATTCGCAGAGATCTTCGATGATACAGGCACCACAACGTGGCTTTCTGGCTATACAGGTGTAGCGGCCATGAAGAATTAACCAGTGGTGGCAATCGACTTTAAATTCACTGGGTACAACTTTCAGTAGCTTTTCTTCTACCTGCTCGACGTTTTTACCTGGGGCGAATTGTGTCCGGTTACATACCCGGAAAATGTGGGTATCTACGGCAATAGTGGGCCAGCCAAAGGCGGTATTTAACACCACATTAGCCGTCTTGCGCCCAACGCCGGGGAGAGCTTCTAACGCAGCACGGTCTTCAGGCACTTCACCATTATGTTGTTCCAGCAGAATGCGGCAGGTTTTAATTACGTTTTCCGCTTTGCTGTTAAACAAACCGATTGTCTTGATGTAGGACTTAACACCTTCAACTCCGAGCTCCAGCATCGCAGCAGGCGTATTGGCGACGGGGTATAGTTTAGCCGTCGCTTTATTGACGCTGACATCGGTGGCCTGAGCGGAAAGCAAGACCGAAATCAGCAGTTCAAACGGCGATGTAAAATTAAGCTCGGTTGTCGGATGCGGGTTGTTATCCCGCAGGCGAGTCAGTATTTCCA
>OGCQ01001954.1_pt1 | contig 22816 bp, 18 predicted proteins | sample 1570161 | NCBI WGS metagenome assembly OGCQ01 (sample SAMEA4384402, study PRJEB24528) | human gut metagenome
GCTCTTTCTTACTCATTCTTTTGCCGGCCTTTTTCTCTTTCTTTTCTTTCTTTTTCGCCATAATGTATAGAATTGATTTATTTGAAAATTCTTTGATGGGAGTACAAAGTAAACAAATATTTGAATTTGATAGTTATGAATTGGATAAAACTTTCGCTGACTTCGATAATTTCGTCCTTATTAAAATAAAAAAGCATCCCTCCGGTGATTTAGGAGGAATGTTTATAAGAGAGAATAATTGAGAAATGCAAAATGGCTTTTATTTTATATTTATTGTATCTTTGTAGCATCATTCTTTTCTTATACATTGAGGTTATAATTAATGGAGAGTATCTTAATAACAGGAGCAAGCGGATTTATAGGGAGTTTTATTGTCGAAGAGGCATTAAAACGAAAGTTTGGTGTGTGGGCAGGGATTCGTCCTACCAGCAGCAAAAAGTACTTGAAGAACCGGAAGATCCACTTTCTGGAACTGGACTTTGCCCATCCCAATGAATTACGTGCCCAACTCTCCGGACATAAAGGGACCTATAATAAGTTTGACTATATCATCCATTGTGCGGGAGTCACGAAATGTCCGGATAAGAAAACCTTTGATTATGTGAATTATCTACAGACCAAATACTTTATTGATACACTGAAAGCGCTGAATATGGTTCCGAAGCAATTCATCTATATCAGTACGCTGAGCGTATTCGGGCCTGTACGCGAAAAAGACTATTCGCCGATAGAAGCCGATGATGCCCCGATGCCTAATACTGCCTATGGTTTTAGTAAGCTCAAGGCTGAACTCTATATTCAGAGTATTCCCGGTTTCCCTTATGTCATTTATCGCCCTACAGGAGTTTACGGCCCTCGTGAACTGGATTATTTCCTGATGGCGAAGTCCATCCGGCAGCATGTTGACTTCTCTGTCGGCTTCCGGCGGCAGGACCTGACTTTTGTTTATGTAAAAGACATTGTGCAGGCCATCTTCCTTGGAATAGAAAAAAAAGTGACTAGAAGAGCTTATTTTCTGACTGACGGGAAGGTGTATAATAGTCGTGTATTTTCGGACTTAATACAAAAAGAACTGGGTAATCCGTTTGTTATTCATGTGAAATGTCCATTAATTGTGCTAAAAGTTATATCTTTGCTCGCTGAATTCATTGCAACACGTTCCGGCAAGAGCAGTACGCTGAATTCTGATAAATATAAAATAATGAAACAACGTAACTGGCAATGTGATATAACCCCTGCCATTAATGAGTTAGGGTATGCTCCCGAATATGACTTGGAGAAGGGAGTCCGTGAAACCATTGACTGGTATAAAAACGAAGGATGGCTTTAGACTTATTTAAGCGAGTGGAAACCCGGAAGGGGTTGTTTGCTGTGGAGAAGATAACATTGATTTATAATCTGTTGACCTCCATTTTGATTCTGTTCCTGTTTCAGCGAATGGATCATCCATGGCACATGTTGCTGGATAGGGCGATGATCGCCGCAATGACTTTTTTGCTGATGTATCTTTATCGGCTGGCTCCTTGCAAGTTTTCGGCGTTTGTACGTGTTGCCATTCAGATGAGTCTGCTTTCCTATTGGTATCCGGATACGTTTGAGTTTAACCGGTTCTTTCCGAATCTCGATCATGTGTTTGCCATAACTGAGCAGTTTATCTTTAACGGGCAGCCTGCTATCTGGTTCTGCCACACATTCCCGCATCTTCTGGTCAGTGAAGCATTCAATATGGGATATTTCTTTTATTATCCGATGATGCTCATTGTGACGGTGTTTTATTTTATCTATAAATTTGAATGGTTTGAGAAGATGTCGTTTGTACTGGTGACTTCTTTCTTTATCTATTATCTGATTTATATCTTTGTTCCGGTAGCAGGGCCGCAGTTCTACTTCCCGGCTATAGGGTTTGATAATGTATCTAAAGGAATTTTTCCGGCCATTGGCGACTATTTCAACCAGCATCAGGAACTGTTGCCCGGTCCGGGATATCAGCATGGGTTTTTCTATAATCTGGTAGAAGGTTCGCAGCAGGTAGGAGAGCGTCCTACGGCAGCTTTCCCCAGTTCGCATGTCGGTATTTCTACCATTCTTATGATTATGGCATGGCGTGGCAGTAGGAAGTTGTTTGCCTGCCTGATTCCTTTTTATATGCTGCTTTGCGGGGCTACTGTATATATTCAGGCACACTACGTTATTGATGCGATCGTAGGTTTCTTCTCTGCATTCTTGTTGTATGTTGTAGCAACCTGGATGTTCAAGAAATGGTTTGCGCAGCCGATGTTCAAGTAAAACTAATCTAAAAGAGAATTTACTTTTTCAGGAATTGTTTCGAATATCCGGAACAACTCTTCTTTTGTTTCTGCCCGCAACATGGCAATACGAGTCTCTTTGAAATTAGGAATCCCTTTGAATAGCGGACTGGCAGCCAAGTGGCGGCGCACGTGCAAGATGCCCCTGCGTTCATCAAGCAGATTCACACTGTCAATCACTTCTTGGCGAAGTACCTCCATACACCATTCAAAGCTGAGTGGCGGCAATTCCTCTCCCGTTTCCAGATAATGCTTTACTTCCTTGAATATCCAGGGACGTCCGAAGCTGGCACGACCGATCATGACTGCATCTACTCCGTAACGGTCAAAGCACTCCTTGCAGCGTTGAGGTGTTGTCACGTCTCCGTTGCCAATGATAGGAATGTGCATCCTTTGATTGTTCTTCACTTCTCCGATCAGTGTCCAGTCTGCTTCTCCGGTGTACATTTGCGCACGGGTTCTACCGTGAATGGTTAGTGCGGCAATGCCGCAATCCTGTAGTTGTTCTGCCAGGTCTACAATGATTTTATTGTTGGCGTCCCATCCTAAACGGGTTTTCACTGTCACAGGTATTTTGACTGCGTCCACTACGGCACGGGTAATTTCCAGCATCTTCGGAATATTCTGCAGCATTCCTGCTCCTGCTCCTTTTCCTGCTACTCTCTTCACGGGGCAGCCGAAGTTTATGTCGAGAATATCGGGCTGCGCCTGCTCTACGATCTTCGCAGCTTCGACCATCGTTTCCGTATCTTTACCATAAATCTGAATGGCTACAGGGCGTTCTTCATCGCTGATACTCAGTTTCTGTGCAGTCTTGCTGACAGCGCGTATCAGTGCATCGCTCGATACAAATTCAGTATATACCATGTCAGCTCCGAACTTTTTGCACATCAGGCGGAAAGCAGGATCTGTCACGTCCTCCATCGGGGCGAGTAGTATAGGGTGTTCTCCCAGGTCTATATGGCTTATTTTCATAATCGATACTTCTTTTTGCGGTGCAAAGGTACGGATAAAAACTGAAAGAACTATTTGTTGAGGTAAGTTTCACAGATACGGATTAATTCGTACCTTTGCATTCTCCTATCACATTTAAATGATTATCAGATAGTAAAATGAATATAAAAGATTTTGAAATAATGGCGCCTGTCGGTTCGCGTGAATCCCTTGCGGCAGCCATTCAGGCTGGAGCCGATTCTATCTATTTTGGTATAGAAAACCTTAACATGCGTGCCCGTTCTGCCAATACGTTTACCGTTGATGACTTGCGTGAGATAGCTCAGACGTGTGATGAACATGGAATGAAAAGCTATCTGACCGTTAATACCATTATCTATGATAAGGATATCCCTTTGATGCGTACGATCGTTGATGCGGCTAAAGCGGCAGGAATATCAGCGGTGATTGCTGCCGATGTAGCGGTAATGAACTATGCCCGTCAGATCGGTCAGGAGGTACACCTGTCTACTCAATTGAATATATCGAATGCGGAAGCCTTGAAGTTCTACGCCCAGTTTGCCGATGTCGTAGTGCTGGCCCGTGAGTTGAATCTGGAACAGGTGGCCGAGATTTATCGTCAGATTCGGGAAGAGAATATCTGCGGTCCGAGCGGAGAGCAGATTCGTATTGAAATGTTCTGTCACGGTGCCTTGTGCATGGCAGTCTCCGGTAAGTGCTATCTGTCTCTGCACGAAATGAATCACTCGGCCAATCGGGGTGCCTGTATGCAGGTATGCCGCCGTTCTTATACGGTTCGCGATAAGGAGACGGATGTGGAACTGGATATTGACAATGAATATATCATGTCACCGAAAGACTTGAAGACCATTCATTTTATGAATAAGATGATGGATGCGGGTGTGCGTGTATTCAAGATTGAGGGACGTGCCCGCGGTCCTGAGTATGTGCGTACGGTGGTGGAATGTTATAAAGAAGCGATAAAGGCCTATCTGGATAATACGTTTACAGACGAAAAGATTGCCGCTTGGGATGAACGTCTGAAAGCAGTCTTTAACCGTGGATTTTGGGATGGCTACTATCTGGGACAACGCTTGGGCGAATGGACGCGGAATTATGGTTCGGCCGCTACGGAACGTAAAATCTATGTGGGCAAAGGTATCAAATACTTCTCCAATATCGGCGTCTCTGAATTTTTGGTAGAAGCTGCCGAAGTCAGTGTAGGCGACAAGCTGCTGATAACGGGACCTACCACCGGAGCAGTCTTTATGACACTGGACGAAGCGCGTGTTGATCTGAAGCCGGTAGAGACGGTAAAGAAAGGTCAGCGTTTCTCAATGAAATCAGAGAAGATACGTCCCAGCGACAAATTATATAAATTGGTATCTACCGAAGAATTGAAGAAATTCAAGGGACTTGATGTAGAACAGAAAAGAGGATAAACAATGAGCCAGTATATCTACGAATTGGAGATGAAGGTACGAGATTACGAATGTGACCTTCAGGGGATTGTCAACAATGCCAATTATCAGCATTATCTGGAGCATACCCGCCATGAGTTTCTGACCTCGGTAGGTGTTAGCTTTGCGGCGCTTCATGAACAGGGAGTCGATCCGGTAGTGGCACGTATCAATATGGCTTTCAAGACTCCGTTGAAGAGTGGGGACGAGTTTGTCTCCAAACTATATATGAAGAAAGAAGGCATCAAATACGTATTCTATCAGGATATCTTCCGTAAAAGCGATCAGAAAGTAGTAGTGAAATCCACTGTTGAAACGGTATGTGTGGTAAACGGACGTTTAAGTAACAGCGAATTGTTCGACGATGTCTTTGCACCATACCTGAAATGACCGATAACGAACAAGAACAAATATATAGCATCGCTCTGACAATGGTGCCCGGTATCGGGCACATTGGAGCGAAACGTCTGGTAGAGGGCATGAAGAGTGCCACCGATGTGTTCCGCTTCCGGAAAGAACTGGCGCAGCGATTATCCGGAGTACATGAACGGGTGTCGGGTGCACTGGACTGTCCGCCAATTATTGCCCGTGCTGAACAGGAAGTCGCATTCCTGCAAAAGAATCATATCCAGTGCCTGACATTTCACGATGAGGCATACCCTTCCCGCTTGCGGGAGTGTGAAGACGCTCCTGTTGTATTGTTTTATAAGGGAAATGCCGATTTGAATGCTCTCCATATCATTAATATGGTGGGCACCCGCCACGCTACTGATTACGGTACGCAACTCTGTACTACTTTTCTCCGTGACTTAAAAACTTTGTGTCCTGATGTATTAATTATCAGCGGCCTTGCTTACGGCATTGATATCAATGCCCACCGGAGTGCATTGGACAATGACTTGCCTACGGTCGGCGTGTTAGCTCACGGACTGGACCGTATTTATCCTTCTCTTCATCGTAAGACAGCCGTTGAAATGCTTGATAAAGGCGGATTGCTGACAGAATTTCCTGTCGGTACAACACCGGATAAACACAATTTTATCAGTCGCAACCGTATTGTGGCCGGTATGTGTGATGCTACGATTGTGGTAGAATCGGCTGCCAAAGGCGGCTCTCTGATTACGGCCGAGCTTGCGGAAAGCTATCATCGCGACTGTTTCGCCTTCCCTGGTCGTGCGACCGACGAATATTCAAAAGGATGTAACCAACTGATCCGTGACAGTAAAGCATCCCTCCTGTTGTCGGCCGAAGACTTGGTGGAGGCGATGGGATGGACGTTGGATTCGCATCCGGCAAAGGCAGAGAATGTACAGCGCAGCCTGTTTCTGGAACTGACAGAAGAGGAGCAAAAGGTAGTCCATTCGTTGGAAAAACAAGGAAACTTACAGATTAATACCTTAGTGGTAGAGACAGATATTCCCGTACATAAAATGAGTGCAATTCTCTTTGAACTGGAAATGAAGGGAGCCGTACGGGTATTGGCAGGAGGAATTTATCAATTACTATAAATCTAATAACCAACCTAAAACAATTTAAAATGAAACGACATTTTTGGGCATTCATGGCAGCAGCATGCCTGTTATCCGTTCAGAACACACATGGACAACAAATGGTTCCTGCACAGAAAATCTCCGCAGCACCCGTTGCAGGTGTACAAATGACTCTTGCGCAATCCGATGGAATTGCTTTTCGTGAACTTTCTTTCCCGGAGGCGTTAAAAAGAGCGGAGGTGGAAGACAAACTACTTTTTGTTGACTGCTTCACGACTTGGTGCGGTCCTTGCAAGAGGTTATCCAAGGTCGTTTTTAAAGATTCCCTGGTTGCCGATTATTTTAACCGTCATTTTGTGAATCTGAAGATGGACATGGAGAAAGGTGAAGGAGTGGAACTCAAAAAGAAATATGGGGTACACGCGTATCCTACCCTTCTTTTCATTAATTCAAGCGGTGAGGTCGTATACCGGCTGGTGGGTGCTGAGGATGCTCCTGAATTGCTGAAGAAAGTGAAACTGGGTGTAGAGTCCGGTGGACTTTCGGGACTTAAGAAACGTTATGAAGCAGGTGACCGTGACTTGGCTTTTATCTGCGGATACATCAATGCGCTTTCTGCTGCCAACCGTGAACAGGAGGCAGGACAGGTGGCAGCTGATTTCTTGCAGGGAAGTGAACAGAAAATGCTGGAAGATGAAGATTACTTCTTGGTATTCTATTACTATGTGCATGATGTTAACTCTTCCGCATTTCAGTATGCGGTAGACCATCAGAAAGAAATTGCTGACAAATTTCCCCGTCAGGCCGCTTCTCTCGACCACAGACTGCTCGAAGACTGGATAGCCGGTTCGTATGCTTATTTGAAAGTGGACGAGTCCGGTCACTGTACGTTTGACGAACAGGGTTTGGATGCTTACGTGGCGCAGATGAAACAGATGAATGTGGCGGAAGCTGATATGATAGGTGAGAGTCTACGCCTCAGCAGAGACGGTATAATGAAGCAATGGGATTCATTTGTAAAACGTGGCGATAAGATACTTGCCTCGCACACCATTTTGGGTGACGAAGGGCATTTATTGCAATGGGTGAATTGGCTCAACAAGGAGTGTGCAGATATGTCATTGCGTGAGAAAGCTGCTCAGTGGTGTGATAAAGCCTGCGAAGAATTGATAAAGAAGAATGAGGAGATAAAAAAGGACTTGCCTCCCGGAGCTATTCCGGCTGTTTCTATGGTAGACCATAAAGGACAGTTGCTACAGGTGGCAGAGAAACTGAGAAAATCAAAAGAGAAAAACTGAATACTTTGTTTGCGGGCGGCGAAGGTATAAAAAATATGTTTATCCTTACTTATCCTGCTTTTTTTCTCCTATCTTAGTGGCATAATAAAAAACAAACAACTATGAATCAAACACGTTGTATCGTAATTTTGTCTATTCTTGTTCTTTTTGTAGCAAGCGTATCTGTTGCCGGAAATATCTCTTTGCCGGATGCTTCTCAAAAGGTTTTTGAAGGAAAACCGTGTATTAACTCTCCCCGGACGGTTGGCAATTATCCTGCCAGTCCTTTCCTCTTTTATATTCCTACTACCGGTCAGCGGCCGATGGAATGGAGTGCGGAGAAACTTCCGAAAGGATTGAAACTGGATTCGAAAACAGGGATTATCACAGGATCAGTAGCTTCTAAAGGTGAATATACCGTCACTCTAAAAGCTAAGAACGCATTGGGGACCAGTACGGAAAAGCTCGTGATCCGCATTGGTGATGACCTGTTGCTGACTCCTCCTATGGGTTGGAACAGTTGGAATACTTTCGGGCGACATCTCACCGAAGAGTTGGTTTTGCAAACTGCGGATGCGCTGGTAGCCAACGGAATGCGGGATTTAGGCTATTCCTATATTAACATCGACGACTTCTGGCAGTTGCCCGAACGGGGAGCTGACGGACATTTGCAGATTAATAAAGATAAGTTCCCGCGTGGAATAAAGTATGTGGCAGATTATCTGCACGAGCGCGGTTTCAAACTCGGGATTTATTCGGATGCGGCCGATAAGACTTGTGGCGGTGTATGCGGCAGTTACGGCTACGAAGAAGTGGATGCGAAAGATTTCGCTTCGTGGGGTGTCGATTTGTTGAAGTATGATTATTGCAATGCTCCTGTCGACCGGGTGGAGGCTATGGAGCGCTATGCTAAGATGGGAAAGGCGTTGCGTGCTACGGGACGTTCCATCGTGTTCTCCATTTGTGAGTGGGGGCAGCGCGAACCTTGGAAATGGGCAAAGCAGGTAGGCGGACATTTGTGGCGCGTTTCGGGAGATATAGGCGATGTGTGGAGTCGTGACGGCAACAAGTTGGGCGGACTTCGTGGTATCCTGGATATTCTTGAAATTAATGCTCCTTTGAGTAAATATGGCGGTCCTTCCGGTTGGAATGATCCGGATATGCTGGTAGTTGGTATCAGTGGGAAGAGTATGAGTATCGGATATGAATCGGAAGGTTGCACCTACGAACAGTATAAGTCTCATTTTGCATTATGGTGTATGATGGCTTCTCCATTACTTTGCGGAAATGACGTACGAAGTATGAATGACGGTACATTGCAGGTTCTGTTGGATAGGGACCTGATTGCTATCAACCAGGATGTGCTGGGCAAGCAGGCGGAACGCAGCATCCGTGCAGATCATTATGATATTTGGGTAAAGCCGTTGGCTGACGGTCGCAAAGCGGTCGCTTGTTTTAACCGGGCGGATACTCCGCGTACTATAGAATTGAATTCAAAAACGGTGGAAGGCTTGTCTTTGGAACAGGTGTATAGTCTTGACAGCCGCTCTATGGAAAATGCTGCGAATAACATAATGGTGGATTTGGCGCCTTACCAATGCAAGGTTTATATCTGTGGAAAGCCGAAAAAATAGCCAATGACAGTACTGGAATGACAGTAATAAATCTCAGAGGTAGGATAAATAAAGAAAGGTTGGGGCATAAAAAAAGGAGCAACGCCTTGCTCCAACCTTTGTTAACCTTAAATCTAATACTATGAAAAAAATCACATGACAAATGTAAGTCTTCTTGCTATTTCTTCCAAATAATATTCTTGTATTTGCGTCTCTTTTGATTTCTTTCACGGATTTTCACTGTTATCGCACACAATGGGTCTGAATTGAGGAATCTCAGCCTTTTTATTAACTAACAAGTTTGTTACTAACAAAGTTGTTAGTAACAGACTTGTTAATCATTGACGATGCAATCTTTGCCTATGTATCAGTCCTCCAGTTGTTTAACTTGTTATTAACGCTCGAAGGGCTCGAGGGCTTGACAAAGGCTTTTTTATGTTGTATATTTGTAGTCGTAATAACAACAATAAAACTCAAATTAAAATTTAGAAACGAATGAGAGGAATCTTATCTTTTGCTGCACTGGCTGCGATGTACTTCCCCGGATGTACAACGAGTAAAAATGCGGTGCATTGTCTCAGCCGATGGATTAAAGGTTGTAACCCGTTGGTCAAAGAACTTATACCGACAGGTTACTTACCGTACAATCACCGGTTTTTGACATCAAAACAGTATAAGATCATAACAAAACATCTAGGAGATCCTTATGAGGATTAGGGTATAAGTAACCCGCCAATGAGCAAAAGGCTGCAAACTTTTACGGAGTTTGCAGCCTTTTTTGTTGCATAAATTCAAGAAAAAGAGATTGGAAAGGCGTATGGACGTTTTTAATAAACTTAGGAACCGTTTCTAATAAACGATGAAAGAATTTATTAGAAACTCAAATACGGTTTTAGTATAAAGTGTCTATGTTTTTCATTGTGGGTGAATCGGGAGAAGGCAGCATCGTATTCCTTGGATTAGTCTATTGGTAAATTTGCATGACGATTCCTGTCTTTCTCTCATTGACCGTTTTGTATGACAAAGTATCATGTTGATTTTTCGTTGGTTATACTATAATACAGCTAATTTGTACGTAATTCTATTTGAGCAAACAGAATAATTCGTTTATTTGCATATGATAAATACCGAAATGAGTATTATTGCTCTATTATATATATGTATATCCGGTTTTCTAAAATTATAAAGCTATGAGAAAGCACACTTTTCTATTTATTATCTTTTTGTATGTTGGCACCTGCATACAGGTTAAGGCAACAGATCAAAGAGGGGAATATCTCGTCATAGGTAAAGATACATTGGAAATGCTTACTTGGCCATTGGGAGATAGTGAGACTCTGAGTAAGCAGATAAAGAACTGTATTTCGAAGCGCTCCTTTTCTACTGATTGCGGGCGGGGGTATGTCGGTATATGGAGGCTGGAAGCCGACAGACTCTATTTGGAGAAAATTATAGATCATTGTGGTAATGAACCTTACACTTATGCGAATATAGGAAGTGTGTTTGACGGTTACAAAGACAAACAAGGACGAATCGAGGCTTCGTGGTTTAGTGGAGAGATGCGGACTATTAAAGGAAAGTTCCTCACCTATGGAGAATTTGGACGAATCTTTGAATATGAAACGGTATATCAGTTAAAGAATGGCGTAGTAACAGAAAAGCAGACTTATCACAATATGATAAAAGAAGCATCCATAAGCGGGGGACATGCCATCTGTAGTATTTTAGAGAACTTCAACGGCGATTTATTTCCAGAGTTAGCCGACCGGAAGTTATATGCCCGTATTGAGTTGTTGCCTCATGATAATGGGAAAATAGATAGCCTTAGTATTTCTCTGCGAATAGACGAAGGCGATCTGAAGACCTATGAACCTGATCATCCATATGTAAAGGAACTGAAAAGATGCCTTGAGCTCATTCCCGACTGGGATGTCACCCATCTATATGGAAAAAAAGAATGGAGAATAATTTATGAAAACATATGGGGTGGAAAAGGATGTAAAGCTAGATTTACAGAACATCAAATTCCGGATCTTGTCTATTTAAAAGATACGCTTTATGCAATCAGAGAGTTTCCACTTCAATATGATACTCGTTTGTATGCCCGGCTGCGTCCCTATGTCAATAAATGCTTCGACTACAAATGCAGGCGGGGATATGTTGCCACATGGGAACTTTCCGACAATCGTTTGTTCCTGAAAAGTATCCGGCGTTTGGATGATAAGCAACCGTTTCCTTTAGAGCGTATCTTTCCGGATATGAAGCCCGGTGAGCGGATAGAAGCGACATGGTATAGCGGTCGTCCGTTGTTGATATATGGTGAGAAGCTGAAAAAGTTCAGAGAGTACTATCCCATAGAAATTGACAGTGAAATAGAAAAAGGGAAAGTTCTCCATATGGATGTTTATCGCAATTATATAACTCCCCGTGATGACAGGGGGTATGCAGCTTGTAAGAAGATACTGGAAGCATTGGACTGGAATAAGGATCCTGAGCTTGACGGAAGAAGGATTGTGGTGGATTATACCATTCTGCCTGATATGGATGGAACAATCCAACAAATTCAGGTGGAGTTGGATACAAGCGGTCCGGCTAAGGGCGATCAGTCCCGGATGGTGGATGATCGGATTACTGACCCGAACCATCCTTATATAAAGAGGTGTTGCGATGAACTGAGTAAAGTCAGATGGGAAGTATTATATGAACGTAAAGAGATCATTCCCGTAAAAGGTTCGGTGCATATACAGAATATGCGGGGGAATGTGATGGATACCTATTTGGAGAAACAGCAATGAACGCACTTCCGAAAAAAAAAGATTCATCTGTATAGTCGATTGAAAATAAGAGAATTACTTTAGGATATTTACTGCTTTAAAGCCATTGAAAGGAGACACAAGGGGGACTAAAGGGGACTGGACGGTTTGCGCCCTGTTATATCTTTGCAGAGTCATTCAGACAAAACGGAATGGCAAACAGATAACCTTTATTTTTTTAACCATTTAACCTTTAACCATTATGGCTTTAGAGTATGTAGTAACAAAAAGAGTGTTCGGTTTTGACAAGGACAAAAACGAAAAGTATGTAGCAAAGTCGGTTCGTTCCGGCAGAGTAAGTTTTTCCAAGATGTGCGGCAAGGTGAGCCGTCTTTGCGGAGTTCACCGCAAAGTAGTGGATCTGGTCGTCAGCGGTCTGGTCGATATGATGGCGGAGGACATTGACGACGGAAAGAGCGTTCAGATGGGTGAATTCGGCATCTTCAGCCCTACCATTCGCGCTAAGAGTGCGGATGATGAGAAGGAAGTATCGTCTAAGTCAATCGTCCAAAGAAAGATCCTCTTCTATCCTGGAAAAATATTCAAAACCACGTTGGATGATATGAGTATTACCCGTCGTGCGGAATTGGATACGGATTATACGGACGGAAGCAGTAACAATGGCAGCGGCAGTGAGAAACCTAATCCCGGTGGGGACGGAGGCAAAGATGACGAAGAAGCCCCGGACCCGACTGTATAAGTCTTTTGTACTTTCCTTTTAGATATTAGTCAGAGCGGGAAAGGCTTATTGAGAAGTAGTAAATGCACAGATGATCGGTTATACTCGATTTTCTGTGCATTTTTTCTTTATATAACGCCTTGGCGCATCTATTGTTTCCTCCTTATCGTCTTCTAAACTTGCAAATTCGTTCCAATCGTTTCACAGAACCTTCCATGTCCTGTTTTTTGTTCTGCTAGCATGATTTAGTTTATATTATAACTTCTATATTTGTTCACAGAAACGAACAATTATGAAAAACGGAATCTATACATGCGTTATTCTCATGGCATTTCTTGCTTTATCAGAAAGTGTGTATGCAGCGATTCCGGTTCTCACGGTTGCGAGTGACACTATCAGGCGGGTGGTGATATATTTCGATAAGGAAGAAACAGATGTTGATTTCAGTTATAAAACTAATAGTCACGAAATTAATGTTTTAGATTCTTTGCTTGAAGAAAGAATAAATTCAAGATATATCACTGCGCTCAATGTGGTCACTTTTGTATCGCCTGACGGAGATTCGGTTTACAATGCCGCATTATCTGTCCGAAGAAACAATTCGATGAGAGAGTTCTTAAGGCAACGTTATCCGTATGTTGATGCCGAAAAGATTAAACTTACTTCGGAAGGAGAAGATTGGTCTGAACTTCGTAAGTTGGTGGCGTCGGATTCAGACTTGCCGGACCGGGAAGAAGTCTTGATGTTGATAGATTATCATCGGGATAACACTGTGAAGCGAAAAGAACTGTTGCAGAAGTTGAATCAGGGAATGGCTTACCGATACATTGTCCGCAATGTGTTGCCTAAGTTGAGACGCGCTGAGATTACGGTTGTCCGGGAGGTTCCGGAAATGGAAAAGAATACTTTTGAACCGGTATCTTCTGTCTCCGGATTGTTTGTTTCAAAGCAGGAAGAGGCGCTTCCGAGCGATCAACCTGATAAGCCGGAGGGAGAAAGTAAAGAGAGTATGGCTTATGAGGTGGTAGTGTCGGAGGCAGAAGGGCCGGTTGAAAGTAAAACGGTGCTTGCAGTGAAGAATAATCTGTTGTACGATTTGGCGTTGGCGCCGAATCTAGAAGTAGAGATTCCGGTAGGCAAAAGGTGGTCTTTAAATGCTGAATACAAATGTCCGTGGTGGCTGAACAGTAAACATGATTTCTGTTATCAGCTTCTTTCGGGAGGAGTGGAAGGACGTTGCTGGTTGGGCAATCGTCAGAAGCGCAACCGGTTGACAGGACATTTTGTTGGGCTTTATGCTGAAGGTGGAATTTACGATTTCCAGTGGAAGGGAGACGGTTATCGGGGCGATTATTACGGAGCTGCGGGAGTGACCTACGGGTATGCGCAGCAACTGGCTCGCCATCTGTCGCTCGAATTCAGTTTCGGCATTGGGTATCTGACAACAGAATATAAGAAATATACTCCTTACGAGGGGGATATCGTGTGGACAACTAGTGGACGTTATAACTTTATAGGTCCTACCAAGGCGAAAGTCTCTCTGGTATGGCTGATAAAAAGAGGGAGATAAGGACGTTATGCAAGATACAAGATACATACTTCTTGTGCTTCTGTCCTCGTTGCTGATGCTGACCGGATGTAGCCGTCGCGAACTATTGGATGATTATCCCGTAAGCGGGGTAGATATAAAGTTAGATTGGAACGGTGTTACCGATAAGTTGCCGGAAGGGGTTCGGGTGATTTTTTATCCGAAGAGTGCGGAAGGCAGAAAGATTGATACATACCTTTCAGTAAGAGGTGGAAAAGTAAAGGTGCCGCCGGGGCGTTACTCGGTAGTGGCTTACAACTACGACACTGAAACGGTGCAGATCAGAGGAGAGGAAGCCTATGAGACGATTGAAGCATTTACAGGCTATTGCAATGGTCTGGGAATAGCGGGAACGGAAAAAATGGTATGGGGACCTGATCCCTTATGCGTAGTGCAGATCGATGATTTACATATAGCGAACAGTGAAGAAGAGCTTCTACTGGATTGGAAACCGAAATTAGTGGTAAAGACCTATTCTTTCAAGATCAAGGTGGAAGGGCTGGAATATGTTTCTTCAATCGTTGGCTGTGTGGAAGGTATGGCGGGTTGTTACTGTTTGGGCAGATGTTGCGGGATAATGAACGATGCTCCTATTTACTTTGAAGCGCAAGGACGTTCGGGCGAAGTAACGGGTAGTTTTACTGCTTTTGGGTTACCGGAAGGGGCGATGAGTCGGGCAGGTCTTGCTATAAAGTTGACGCTGGCGTTTGTGAAAGTGGATAATACGGTACAGAAGATAGAGGTTGATATAACGGATGTGATTGTCAATTCGGAGAGTGGTGAAGGGGGAGGCAACGATGAGCCTTCTAAAGATATAGAGTTACCGCTTGATGATGATGAGGTGAAGGTTGATAAGCCGGAGAATCCGTCTGGTGGTGATGGCGGTGGTATTGGTGGTGATGTTGGTGGCTGGGGTGATGGAGGAGAAGTAGTGTTACCTGTTGAGTGAGATTAAACATAAACAAGATATAACAATATTATAAACTTAAAAAAATACGATTATGAAAAAAGTATTATTGGCTATTGCAGCAGTTGCAACAATAACAAGTTGTTCACAGAATGAGGAGTTTGAAAATCCTAGTCAGCAAGCAGAGATTAAAATAGGTACTACTGCGGTAACTAGAGCTACTGTTATGGAAACTAATGATTTTAGAACATTTAGAGCATTTGGCTATGCTTTTGATAGTAGTAGTGAATATGGAACTGCTACAGCAGGAACTAAAATTCTTGATGGAACCTTTAACAGTGCCGATGGAATTTCATGGGGTGTAGATGGTAATCATAAATTCTATTGGCCTGCATCTGATAAAGTTATTTTCTTTGGCTATAGTCCAGAAGTTAGTAATGAAGGTGATACTTATACATATACAGCTGGATATCCGACTATAAAATATACCATTAATTCTACAATTGCGACTCAGACTGATTTCCTTGTAGCAAAAACTCTTGGAATGACGAAGACTCCTGAAGGAAAGGTTTCTTTAGGATTTAATCATGCATTGACTCAGATTGAATTTAAACTGAAAGGTGATGATAATGATGTTATTTATACTGTGACAGGGCTGAATTTGAAAAAGATAATGAAATCAGGTACCTATAGTTATGAAAAAAATGAATGGGTAGCAGATGTTGCTACAGATGATTATACTATGGGTGTTCTTAGCGCTACTGTAACTGGCACAACCCCAGTAGAATTAGTAGCTAATACTCAACTTATGATATTAATGCCTCAAACTCTTGATGGAGCATCAGTTGAAGTTACGTATTCTGCTAAAAAAATCGTTGATGGAAAAGAGGTAATATTAGTTAATGAGGGGACAACAAAGACAGCTGAACTGACAGGTACTTGGAATGTGGGTGAGAAAAATGTTTATACACTTGTTTTGAAAGCAGGTGATCAAATTCAAGTTAGTGGAAATATTGAGAAGGAATGGACTCCTAAATCTGATGTTGATGTACCAGTAGAAAATGATGCACCAGCTGCATAAGAAAATATAGGGTATATTTATAATAGAACATAAATTATTTAGGTTCATTAGCTTTATAAGATATCTATTTGATAAATCCTGCCTTTTTCATTCAAAAAGGTGGGATTTATGTGATTCTATAAATAATATTAATGGTCTTTTATATACATATTTATATGCTTTTGTTTTGGAATAAAAACTTTTCTTTTTTTGTATAGTACTCTTTTTCACTTTTCTTCTCCTTTTCTATTGCCATCTAAAAGATTTCATATATTTTTGTTGCAAACAGGAACAAATCAAACGCCAACACAAATATATGTCATCAATCTGTCAGGGTACTTGGGATTGTCAGAACTGTCCGAAAGCCGTAGACAATGCTATCATTCACACTACCCATACAAGGGGCTACCATCAACCAGCCCGGAGGTGTGAAGATAATTTCATCCTTTTTTTGATAAAGGGAGAGCTCTTGGTTAATAGTCAGGAGTATGCAGGTACGATGTTGAAAGCAGGTGAATTTATTCTTCAGGCTATTGGTTCAAAATACGAGATGCTTGCGATGACCGAGTGCGAATGTATCTATTATCGTTTTATCCAGCCGGAACTATTCTGTGACTTCCGTTTCAATCATATCATGAAGGATGTACCTTCTCCGCTTATCTATTCTCCTTTAAAGATAATTCCTGAATTGAAATACTTTTTGGATGGTTCCAAATCCTATTTGAGTGAAAGTAAGGTTTGCCGGGATCTGCTGTCTTTAAAGCGCAAAGAACTGGCGTTTGTGCTAAGCTACTATTATTCGGATTATGACTTGGCCAGCTTAGTGCATCCACTCTCGAAATACACTACCACTTTTGAATATTTCGTCCTTCAGAACTATAAGAAAGTAAAAACGGTAGAAGAACTGGCCCAACTTGGCGGCTATACCGTCAGCACCCTGCGGCGTATCTTCAATAACGTGTTCCACGAACCGGTATACGAATGGATGCAGGCACGACGTAAGGAAGGTATTTTGGACGAGTTGCTTAATACAGACAGCAGTATCTCCGAAATATGCTATAAGTACGGCTTTGAATCTTTGCCACACTTCTCCAATTTTTGTAAAAAGTTCTTTGGAGCCTCTCCACGCATGCTTAGAACGAGTAAAAAGCCTGTCTGATAATTTTTTAGAGAGAAAGTCAAATAATCTTTTTTTTCTTTGTGGGTATAACACATTTGTTGTATATTGCTAGCTGTTTCCCTTAAAACCAGTCTAATACATCTTTATTTTAAAGTCCGATCACTTCAAATAAAGCCATGACAAGGCGGACACGGAAATTTTATTTTTTATTTCAACGAATTTTAATCGAGCTTCCTGAAAAAAAGAAGAATACCATTAGTAGATTATGCTGAAATGGGTGAAAAATAAGAGTGTGTTTCTATGTATAATACTTTTTCTGTGTCATACACTCATGCTGCGTGCGCAGGAGATCATAAATATTTCCCTTTGTGACGGAGAAGATGTCACATGCAAAATCAGAGAAGCCGTCATGAGATCCCGGTCGGATCAGATTAAAATCGTATTTCAAAAAGGAGTCTATTATTGCTTGCCGGATTATGCCGTTGAGAAATATTGCGCTATCTCCAATCATGGGAACGGGACCAAAAAGATATTGTTCTCTTTAGAAAGTTACAAGAGTGTGGAAATTGTCGGGAATGGAGCAACTCTGTTGTTTCACGGTCAGATAATGCCTTTTCTGTTCGAGAACTGCCAGTCGGTAAGCGTGAAAGGACTGACTATTGACTGGGATATCCCGTTTACTTTCTTAGGTGAAGTAGTCAGCGTTAATTCCAAAGAAGGATGGAGAGAGATCAAGCCTTTCAAGGAAGGATTTTCCTGGAAGTTGGAGAAAGGCGAGATCAAATTTCCTTGTATCGACGGATTTAATTATACATGTTTGGGAAGCACGCTTCCTTTTGAGAAAGGAACCAAACGGGTGGTGCATGGTGCTATCGACATCGATAGCGAACCGTCCAGAGTAGAGCGGACCGAGAACGGCAATCTTCGCATTTATGAGAAACTTCATTATTATCCTCCCGTAGGCTCTTTGCTCAGTTCGAAGGGAGATCGTGATCATGACCGCTATGCGCCGGCTTTTGATTTTAAAGAATGCAGGAGTATCAGCCTGGATAGTATCACCATCCATCATGCCTTGGGGATGGGGTTCTTGTTTGAACGATCGGAAAATATCCGGATACTGAACTCTCAGGTCGTTCTTCCTGAACATACTCAGAGAGTTATCTCCACAACCGCCGATGCTACCCATTTTGTCAACTGTAAGGGAGATATATTGATTGAAAATTGTCGCTTTGAGAATATGCTCGATGATGGAACGAATGTGCACGGTACGTATGTTGAAGTGGATAAGGTTATAGATGACCATACGGTTCGTGTTGTCTTGAAACATTTCGAACAGTCAGGCTTTAAATTTGCAGGAAAGGGGGATGACGTCTGGTTTATTCTCCATCCCTCTCCGCAACGTCAGGCGGTAAATACCGTGGACAGTGTATTCACCCTGAACGAGCGTTTTATCCGGTTGTCTTTTACCAAACCACTCCCTGCCGGATTGAAGAAAGGTGATATGCTGGAAAACAAGACATGGAACCCTGCTTTCACGATGCGGGGATGCACCATCCGGAATCACAGGGCACGCAGCGTTATTCTGAAAACTCCCTTAAAGACAGTCATCGAGAATAACTATTTCTCTTCGATGATGTCGGCTATCCTGCTCCGTGGAGAGACTCATTTCTGGTTTGAGTCCGGAGCGGTGGAAGACGTCCTGATACAGAACAATACATTTGAGAATTGTGCCGATTGCGGTACAAGACACGCTGTTCTGTACGTTACCCCGCGACTGGGTAAACAGTTCGACCCGACACAAACTTATGACCGTAACATACGATTTATAAACAATACAATAAATAGTTTTAATCCAAGAGTCATCTGGGCAGATCGTGTTGAGGGATTGTTGGTGAAAGGTAACCGCATCATCCGCAATACGGAGAAGGAGCCGATCTTTCCCCGCGACCCTGTTTATGAACTTGTTAACTGCCGGAATGTCCGGATCGAAGATAATCTATATTCCGGTAAAGCACCTTTCACTTTGTTGAAAGCGGATGCGGTATCGCAGAAAACATGTAAGATATCTCCTTGACAGAGTGGATAAGATAGCTTCCTTAAATGATGGTGGACGATTTTCCCCAGCCTGAGGGTAACAACAGTTTGAGTCTTATAATAACACGTAAAACTATAGTATTAATTTAAAAAAGTATGTAATGAGAACGAATCGAGCATTTAAAGAATTTTGTGTGTTGGGTGGTTTGGCATCTTCTGTTTGCGGAGTAGCTCAGGAGCGGCCGAATATTGTTGTCTTCCTTGTAGATGACATGGGACTTATGGATACTTCGGTCCCCTTTCTCGCTGATGAGAGCGGCCAGCCGGTGCGTCATCCTCTGAATGACTGGTATCATACTCCGAATATGGAGAGACTGGCCAAACAGGGTATTTGTTTTTCTACCTTTTATGCGCAGAGCGTGAGCTCCCCTTCCAGAGCCTCCATCATGACCGGACAGAATGCAACCAGACATGGAGTCACTAACTGGATTAATGCCGAGAGCAACAACCGGAATCCTTTCGGACCACCCCAATGGAACTGGAAAGGGCTTAGAAAAGACATGCCTACCATGCCGAAAGTCCTGCAACAAGCCGGATATAAAACCATTCATGTAGGAAAAGCGCATTTTGGCTGCATGGGCAGCGAAGGAGAGAATCCGCAGAATATCGGCTTTGATGTAAATATCGCAGGTTCAGGCATCGGCCATCCTGGCAGCTATTATGGCGAATGGGGATACGGGTATATCAAGGGAGAAAGAGGAAGAGCAGTTCCGGGTTTGAAGAAATATCACGGCACAGACACTTTCCTGAGTGAAGCGCTGACTATCGAAGCGAATCGGGAGATCACCAAAGCCGTCGAAGAAAAACGGCCTTTCTATCTGAATATGGCTCATTATGCAGTTCATTCACCTTTCCAGGCTGACAAACGTTTTTTGTCACGCTACACTGATCCGGACAAGAACGAGCAGGCAAGAGCTTTTGCTACGTTGATAGAAGGCATGGACAAATCATTAGGCGACATCATGGATCAACTCGAAAAGCTGGGAATTGCCGAAAACACGCTGATTATCTTTTTAGGGGATAACGGTGGTGATGCTCCATTGGGAGATGAACGCGGCTATGGTTCTTCCGCTCCGCTGAGAGGAAAAAAGGGGACGGAGTTCGAAGGCGGTATGCGTGTTCCTTTCATTGCAGCCTGGGCAAAGCCTGAGAAGAAGAGCAAAGTACAGAAGCATCTGCCTATTGAAATAGGAGGTATGCAGACACAACTGGCTACAATCATGGATATCTATCCGACAGTTCTGTCTGTGGCAGGATGTGAAGTTCCTCAAAATTACGTGATAGACGGATTCAATCTGAAAAAGCAACTGAGCGGTAAGGTGGACAAGAAGCGCCCCGAGTCTTTCCTGATGCACTTCCCTCACGCACACCGCGGCAGCTACTTCACATCCTATCGCGTAGGCGACTGGAAGTTGATTTATTATTATCTTCCCGAGACTCCGAAGCAACCCAAAGCTTTGCTTTACAATCTGAAAGATGATCCGGAAGAAAGAAATGAACTTTCTTCCGCACATCCGGATAAATGCAGGGAGATGATTCGGGAAATGTCTGCTCAATTAGAGAAGGAAGGAGCTCTTTATCCGGTGGATAAACAAGGAAATGAGTTAAAGCCTTTTGTTTACTTTTAAATAGGTGCTACTATTTCAACTGTCTGTTTTGCCAAATAGATATGCTTTGGCAAAACAGACAGAGTTATATATCATTTGTCAGATACAATTGCTATGACCGGATTGGCATCCTCATCCAATTGGCTCATCCAATGGGGAATATTCTCATTTTTATTGTCAGGTTGTTTTTGAGAAGCATCAGGAATACTGGCAGCTTCCAGAATAAATCCATATTCTCCTTTATAACTGCACAATGCCGACAGGTCAACTTTCAGTTCCTGTTCTGAAGTGAGATCGTCAACAATGAATTGCTGGCACTTTGCAAACTTGGTTTGCTGTGTTTCTTTATTATACAAACCATTATAGACTTGTTTGTTTTTTACGTATTGAAAAAATACAGAATGTGTGTTTTCCAATACATAAGCTACGTAGATACTTTGAGGATTACTATACCATAAAGGATTGGCGGATGAATGATCTGTATCTGTATGAAAAACCATATATGGATATAGTTTCCTGCTTTTAACTGTGTATATCGTGTCTGTGAAGGTTTCTCTGAAACGTACTTCATTCTCGGACGACCATAGGCTAGGATTATAGAGAGGCAGCAGTAACTCTCCTTGCTCCTTATCTTTGATAATCATTACCCCTCTTCTTCCCAGATTTCCAAAGAAACCTGCTCCTCTTTTTAGTATAGAAAGGCTGGATATATTATCCGGAGAAGGGATGGAAGGTGATTTTAATAAACTGGGAATTGAATCCAGCTTTTCCCCAAGGGAGTTGAGGAAAAGCAAAGAGTTACCGGGTTCCATTCCTATATTACTATTACAATGGGCGATAATGGTAGAGTTGGAAAATGCAAAATAGCCGGGTGCAGCAGGTATATGTGGAATTTGAATTTTCCCGGTCATTTCTCCTTTCTGATTATATTTTAGCAGCTGGTCCGGTGTGCGAAAGAAGTAAAAAAGACCTGCATCATCTATCCAGTAATTTGTCGAGCTATATCCACTTGGATCATCACCGATATGGCCTATACTGCATATATACTTCCCGGTCTGTTTGTGGAATAAGAAACATTGGTCTGTAGTGCTAATCACAATCTTATCTTCCAGCAGCGCTATATGGGGATTGTCTCCTATCAGGCATATTTCGTTGGTTTCCAAAGGTACATAACGTACAGTATTTCCGAAGTCAGATAACTTTAGGCTTTGGAAATCAGTTGCATCCGTAAGATTTACAAATAATGTATCCCTGGCATTCTCCTGATTTGTGATGCATGAGGTTAGTAAGACTACTATCCATATCAGCAATAATTTATTCATCGTATTTAATTTATTTGATTGTCTGGCCTTATGTCACAAAGAAAAGAATAAAAAACGGATAATGAACAAGCTATCTATAAATAATTGGTCAGTAAAAAGAAAATCCCCCGCCAGCTAACGCCAACGGGGGATTTATGCTATTAATCAAATCAAGCTCACGCTTAGTCTTTCAGTTTAGCGATGATGAAGTCGCGGTTCAGGCGGGCGATGTTGCTGATAGAGATATTCTTCGGACATTCAGCCTCGCAAGCGCGGGTGTTGGTACAGTTACCGAATCCCAGTTCATCCATCTTTGACAACATAGCTTTTGCACGGCGCAGAGCTTCCGGTTTACCTTGCGGAAGCAAGTTCAGCTGGCTGACCTTTGCCGAAACGAACAACATGGCAGAACCATTTTTACAAGCAGCTACACAAGCACCGCAACCGATACAAGAAGCAGCATCCATAGCTTCGTCAGCGATGGGCTTCGGAATCAGGATAGCGTTGGCATCCTGCGGAGCACCTGTACGAACGCTCACGTAACCAC
>OGCQ01001978.1_pt1 | contig 22566 bp, 19 predicted proteins | sample 1570161 | NCBI WGS metagenome assembly OGCQ01 (sample SAMEA4384402, study PRJEB24528) | human gut metagenome
GCCTGTTCCTTTCCATTGCACGCCTGCTTTCAGATTGCTGGTAACGTTCTTGAAACGACGGTTCCATTCGTACTTCAACGAAGCGGCATAATCCAGTTCTTTGGAATCGACAATCTGATCGGCAAAGAAATGGTAAGGCAGTTTGCCCGCAATGAAATAGCCTTCCTGTTCGGCGTGGACTGCCGGCTGTTCGGACGCATAAGAATAAGGTGTATGTGCATGAGACTTGTTATCATTGTAATACACCGATGCATCCAGTTTGAGGTTGGTAATCCATGACTTGTTGAGCAGCCACGCCAATGACGTGTTTGCACGGAAAACGTTGTCTCTGACTTTGGTATATTCTCCCGTATATGCGTCGGGATCATCCTTCGTATTCATGCCTCCGATGTTACCGGTCAGTCCGATGTCGAATCGGAGCACTTTCCGGAACGTATTGCTGTAACCTGCGGAGAATCCTCTGCGGGTATAAGAAGTATAGGGTGAGTTCAGCTTTTGAGTAGCCTTGGTCCATTCACCGCTTATGTTGACGATTCCTTTATCGTTGCCGAGGTCCAGCCCTTTGGAAAAGGACACCTGTTCTGTGCGGGGATTGATGGATAGCAGTACATTCCACGGAGTTTTCCCTTTCTTCGTATGGATTTTGACCATACCGCTGTTCAAGTCTCCGTACTCTGCCGAAGGTACTCCGGTGATGACTTCTACCGATTCGATATCGGCCACGGAGATGCTGCGGGTATCTATTCCGCTCATATTGCCGAAAGAAGAATTGTTGCCGATGCGTACTCCGTCTACTTCTATCGCCGTTCCGAAAGCCGCGTTGCCTGCGGACGAACCTCCGTCGCGCAGAGAGAAAATATTGTTGCTGGTCAAGTCCGGAACTTTCGTCTTTCCTCCCGGAAGAAGGGCGGAAATATCGCTTACATTCGATATCTGCAGATGTTCCAGTGCGTTACTCCCGATGTTGAGCGTGGTGTTCAGCTCACTCTTCGGAGCTTGTGCGGTAACGATTACGTCGTTCAGGGCAAGTGTATTTTCCTTCAGTTGTATCTTTAATCCTTTGATGCTGTTGTTCACATCCACCGGGACCGTTGCCGGAACATAACCGAGGAAAGAAATTTCCAAATGATACTTGCCTTCCTGTACTCCTTGTATCGTAAATTCCCCCTTCTGATCGGATACAGCCCACAAATAGGTACCTTTGATTAAAATGGATGCGCCGGGCAACGGCAAACCCGTCCTTTCGTCGGATATACGACCGGAAATAGAATAATTGTTAGGATTGGCTTCAATTCTGTAAACGATCAAAGAAAGAAGCAAGCAGAGCATTATTTTAAGTACAAGAAACCTCATAAAACAAATTTTGTGCAAATTTCGTCTTATATCGTTAATACTACAATCGCAAATAATGGCTATTTTGGGATATGCGGGTACCCATAAATAGGTATTTCTCCCCACAGTGATTTGATAACAGTTTTGCTCTCATGCTCTAACAAACGGTCTGTGTCCCTTTATTCATCGTGGTTTCCGGTGTGGTAGCAACTGTGGCGGCAGGTATGAGGGCAAACGGTTGCTCTCACTTTGCATCATGGACTTAATCTCGTTTGTTTAGCTTTATGCTTTGATTTGCAGGACGTTAATGTCTGATGTGTCAACTGTTAACAATTGGTATCTCAGCTATTAATAACTGATGAATCAGTTGTTAATAGCTGACAACTCATTCATTATGGACCGATAAATGGTTTGAAATAGCTTGAAAGGACAGGTTAAATGAATCAGTTGTTACGGTCAAGTCATTTCAATCGACAGTTGTTTCAGATAGTTTCAGACGCTTGAAACTTTTAGTTTCGCGCCTTGAAACCAATGGTTTCAAAGGTTGAAACTATTAGTTCCAAGGCATGAAACCTTTTGTTTCAAGGCGCGAAACTAAATTTGGAACTACAGTCAGCCTGTACTGTGTAATAGGTGGTATGACCGCTAATTATCATTCAATAAGGATGATTTTTAGATCAAAAAAAAGAACATGGTTGAAATTTAGGACTTTATGATTGATAAATGTACCTGCTTTTAATTAGTAATGGCTAATTTTGTAATTATATAAATGACCAAGCTTCATGTATTCATATTATCCTGAAAGGATTAAATATGGATTTTGTTTCGAGTATATTTTAATAATTAGTAATCTGGACATGTATATTATTTCTGATAGATAAACGGATTTTAGAGGCTATTTTTTGAACGAATCTTAAATGTAATATTATCATGGATAATTTGATATTTACATCCGAAAGTGTTATTCTATATGAGCGTAAAAGAATACATACTTTAAAATATGAAGAGATTATTTGTATTAAAACAGATAGACCATACCTTGTCATTACAACGGCAGAGAGTCAGCAGATGTATATACAAATTTCATTATCTAAAGTAGGCGAATTATTACCAGACTATTTCTGTTTATGCAATCAGTCGACTATAATCAACTTGACTTATGCTTATTTATACGAAGAACATAATGGTCACTTTTTCATATGTCTCTCAATGATGTTGGAGCCCTTTGAAGTTTCTAGAAGATGCAAAAAAAATGTAAAGAATAAAATGTTGTGTATTAAAAAGAATAGAGACTTATGACAAATAACGAACTCAAACTCTTGCAATCGGTAATGGATCATTCTAAAAACTATTTAGAGTTTGGATCAGGAAATAGTACTTATATGGCTGTAGCGACCGACAATATTAAGAAAATAACAGTAGTGGAATCGGATGTAACTTTCTGGGAAACGCACTTGCTGTCTACGCCTGCCATATATGAAGCTGTTGAGGAAGGTCGGCTGCATCCTTATTTGGTAAATATAGGAGTAACAGGTAAGTGGGGATATCCTATTAATGACAATAACCGTGATTATTGGCCCACATATCATTCTTGTGTGTTTCAGTCTAATAATTTGTATGATACAGTTTTGGTGGATGGGAGGTTCAGAATTTCCTGTATTCTACATACTTGTCTATATTGTCCTCAAGATACTAAAATCCTTATACACGATTTTTTCAATCGACCTAATTATTATGTAGTTCTACCTTTTCTTAAACTGGAAGAAAGAGCAGATACATTAGGACTTTTTTCAATAAAGCAAGATACTTCATTGAAGCATCTTGCCAAAGAATACATTTCTATCTATGAGTATCTTCCCGGCTTTTAAACCGTATTATTGGGCTTTATTTCTTGAACCTTAATATTCTTTCTAGTTCTTGCTCATATTTCCATTTGTTTTTGTATCCTTCATCTGTATAGAAACAATAAAGATAAAAATGTCCGATATTGTTTTTTTGAAATAGCCATACGTTACAGTAATAGTATTTTTTTCTAAAACATTCGTTTCCCAGCGATAGAGGATATGTTATCACAGTGTCGGCATTGAATACATCTTTAGCATAACTTGCCGGTTTGTATTCAATGTAATGTTTTATTTCATCAAAAGAGATGTCTTCTCTTTTTTTATTTAGTGACATGGCTAGTTCGGCTCTAACGCAAAACAAATAGCGATATACTTCTTTTCCATCATACACTACTTTATCTTTGAGGATAAATGGCGGATGATTATTATTGGGTTGAATACTGAAGAATGCGATAAAATCTTGGTCATTCGATTTAATTGTCGGGCTCAGAAAGCCTAAATACATTTTATGAAATCTTGGTAGTGACTCAAAATCCTCGGATTCATCGGTTAATTTGATAAGTTTTGATTTTTTGTGCTTAAGTTGTATCTCATTGAAACGCATTTGTAGTGTCATTGTTTTAATTGGCATTCCTGTCAGAAGTGGCACATGCCCTGGAATAATTCCGTTTTTCAAACAAATAGAATCACTGTCAATTTCCCTTTTGGGGGAGACTGTGTTTTGGGCTTTAAGTTGAAAACTGATAAGATAGAACAGAATAAAATATAAGTATTTCATGTTAGTAGAGTTTAACCGTAATAAATCCCGTCACTTCCCGTTATCGGATAAGAACCGAAAGAGTCATAAGAACCATAAGATCCCGATATAGGACTATCGATAAAAGGAACTGTATTTATATCGAAAACACCTTTCAAACTATCGTAACTATAGTCTCTTTCACTTTTTAGTGTAGGGTCGTAGCACCTTAACATAATATCTCCATTAGCGTTTCTATATGCTGCTTGTGGTATTGCAAAATGTAGTATTCCGCTAGAGTCTAGTTGAAAAGCCGCCCATTGGGTTGTGCTGAAATTATTCATTGTTCCTCCTGTATTTTGAGAGCCTTGGAAACCATAAAGCTGAATAAAATTCATAAAAGAACCAATATTGGCTCCTCCTCCGCTTTCAGGATTATGGTTTGTATAAGCTATATATTGTTGTATCATTTCGTCTTTATTCAAAGATATACCATATAGTTCTTGATATGTATAGATAAAAGCATTGAATAAGCAATCCCATGATGGATCACCATCACCAGCAACTATCGTTCTTAGCTCCCATTCTTTTAGTGGGATAAAGCCTTCAAATGATTTGTCTAGATTGATTTTTTTTAATTTCTTCATAACATCGTCATAGTTTAACATGCTGATAATAAGATCTTCTATCGTTTCAAACGATAGAAACAAAAATAGGTTTTATTTTTTACATAGAATGCATAAAGGTTTGTAAATATGCAATTCGGTAATTATAGATATGCAATTCGGTATATGAATGTTATTTCACTCTGGACTTTAAATTATCAAATAACCTTTCGATAAGCCTCCTGTCCCGTATAATGATATCAGCTATTCCACCTAGCTCATATTGGAATTCAAGAACTTCTCCATAATTAGTCTTCAATCCTTGCGGCAGATCAACCGTAATCAGATAAGAATCGATGGAACTTTCTTGTGCCTTTTGTTCTTTTGTTATTAGTGATATTGACGCAACAGTGCCATTAATGGAACCGAATTCCGTATATGGAAAATTATTTAGTTTAATGATAACATTACTGCCATTTTTAACTTTTCCTGCCCCACTCGCAGGTAATAGCATCTGACCAACCGTTATATTCTGAGGAGGTATGATGCTAAATACTTCTTCTCCGGATTGAATAAATTGATTATCAACCCAAAAATTAAGAAATTCTACTTTACCGGTAAATGGAGCCTTAAAAATATATTTGTTTTCCCAAACCTTAAGGTTGTCGCTTAAATCATAGTATGTGGTGAGTAATTCCATCTGTAGTTGACTGCCCTTTTCGTTTTGTTCTATTTCCAAGCGATTAAGTTGATACTCATTTTCAGCAATTTGTAACTGAATAGATGCATTCTCTTTCTTCAAATTTTGATAATTCAGCTTTGCAGATAAAAAATCATTCAGAGTATTATCTACGTCATGTCCTGCAACTACATCCTTTTTATTCATGGTTTGATATTTACGATACCATTTTTCTGTAACATCGAGTTTCTTTTGGGATATGTTTATGCCGTTGGAGTTTTCTGTTGCCGTAATATGTTGCCATTTGATATTAGTAAGCAGATTTCTTTTTTGTTGTTTATAGCTGTCGCCGGAAAGAAATCTTTTATAACTCTCAAGAGCAGATAAAAATGCATAATACTTCAAATTAAGTTCTCCTAATGAAATTTTCTTTGGGAATAATTCTTCGTGAAGGATCATTTTTAAATTGTTGGGATCAAATGCATGGATGAGGTTATTTATTCTAATAACATCGGCAGTCGTTGCAGAATTCTGTATAATTGCGATATACTGTCCTTCTTTTACATTTTCCTGTGGAGTGATGTTCAATAGTTGCATCTTACCTGATGCATTAGCCACAAGTCTGACAGGAGAAAGGTTCGAATTAATTTTTATTTGTCCGGTTACTGTATCCGGATATTTGATGACCCATCCCATGGTTAGCAATAATACAAAGAAGAAAATTACCGCTCTGGCAACCCATTTCCCAAACGTCATAGGCATTTTGTCGATAATGTCGTTTATTTCCTCACTTCTTTTTGAGGTTTTCCCCTCTATTACTTCCTTATTTTTCCGTTCCCAAATCATATTGACTTTGAATTAGTTCATAGTATTTTCTTTTATTCTTCATTAAGGAGTCATGTGAGCCCATTTCAACTACTATGCCATCTTTCATGACAATTATTTGATCGGCTTTTTTTATTGTACTCAATCGGTGCGCGATAACAATAACTGTTCTATTCTGAAAAACAGAATTTAAAGCTTGTACTATTTTTTGTTCATTAATGGTGTCCAAGGCATTAGTGGCTTCGTCCAAAAAGAGATATTCAGGCTTTTTATAAAGTGCTCTGGCTATAAGTAAACGCTGCTTTTGTCCTCCGCTAAGTCCTCTTCCCATTTCTCCGATCGTTGTTTGATAACCGAGTGGCATTCTTTCAATTTCCTGAGCAATATTTGCTATTTGGGTAGCTTGCTGTAAAGCTTCATAATCAACGTCCTCGTCATTTAGTACAATATTGTTTTGTATGGTATCATTGAATACCTTACCATCCTGCATGACACATCCGCATTTCGCTCGCCATTGTCGAAGGCTTATTGTATTTATATTCATGTTTCCAATACAGATTTCACCATAAGAAGGCATGTATAGTCTTAACAAGAGTTTGAGTAGAGTTGATTTACCGCAACCGCTATCTCCTACAATCGCAGTGACTTTGCCTGCCGGTATTATAAAATTGAGATTTTTGAGAACAAGAGGTGCATTGGGCGAATATTGAAAAGAGAGGTTGTTTACTATCAAATTCCTATTTTGAGGCAAGGTTATATTGTTGGATATGATTGACGCCATCTCATCTTCATCTTTCAATTGATGTATCTCATTGATGCGCATAAAACTAATTTTGGCATATTGGGCGGATTGGACGAAACCGACAAATTGAGTGATAGGACCATTTAACATTCCAATAATAAACTGTGTCGAAATCATTACACCAAATGTGATATCACCATTTATGACAGCTACAGCACAAAAGAAAGTAACAGCCATATTTTGCATATTATTTATAAATTGTGACCCGAGCATTTGTGCATTGTTTACTTTTAAAACTTTTATGTTGAGGCGATATAGGCGTGCTTGTATCGCTTCCCATTTCCATCGCTTGGTATCCTCATAATTGTTTATCTTTATTTCTTGAATGTTGTTGATTGTTTCCACCCAATAGCTACGGTCTTTTGAGGTTAATTCAAAATATTCCCAGTCTAGTTTCTTGCGTATTTTAAGAAAAAAGAATATCCATAAAACGTAGAGGATACTGCCTCCCATGAATATAAAGAAAATATTTGCATTATATATTAGGAGTATGACGCTGAAAACCAAAAATGTCATTGATGAGAATAGCATGCCTAGAGAATTGTTCATAACGAAATTACGTATGCGTTCATGGTCATTGGCACGCTGCAAAATATCTCCGACTAATTTGTTCTCAAAGAAAGTGGCCGGGAGTTTCATTAGTTTGATCAGATAATCTGATATCAGTGATATATTGACTCGGGTTGATACATGTAATAGTACCCAGTCGCGCAAAGCATTGGATAATGTGACACTTAGCAGAAGAATAATATTAGCGACGAGCATCATCTGTATGAAAGTGATATCACGCGTATGAATTCCTATGTCAATTACTGACTTGGAAATGAAAGGCAGAAATGCTTGGAGCAAGGTTGCCATGAGCATGATAAACAGTAAAATCCCGAATGCTTTTTTGTAAGGTAAGAAATACCCTAATAAGTTTTCGAAGCTTTTTAAACGTTCAATCTTCTCATTGGCCTCTATTTGTTTGAAGTTTGCCATCGGCTCCAAAGCCATTAGTACTCCTGTTTCTTCTCCTTTTTTATACCATTTATCTTTAAATTCTTCATGTGAATAAGATACGAGTCCTTTTGCCGGATCTGATACATATATCTTGGTTTTGCTCGCTTTGTATACAACAATAAAATGATTAGCATTCCAATGTATGATGCAAGGCAAAGATATACGATCTACGATATCATGCATGCTTGCTTTTACTGAAACTGTTCTTAATCCGATCTTATCTGCTGCATAGCTTATATCTAGAAATGAAACGCCTTCTCGTGTTATTCCACATAAGTCCCGTAAATATTGGAGTGAATAATATTTCCCATAGAATTTTGCAATAATCATTAAAGATGCAGGACCGCAATCTTTGGCGTCCATTTGGAATTCGTGAGGAAAAGTAATTAGATTCATATGGTCTTTATATAAGGCAATTTAATTTTTGACAAAAATAATATTTCATTTCCCAGTATGACATATTCTTGATTGTTGATTTGCAATTCGGTACTTGTTTATATACAATTCGGTTGCCATGGTCGAGAAAACTCTTTATTACATGCATAATAAAAGCGATATATCAAAAAAAAGACCGAATTGTATATTTAAAGATACCGAATTGCATATTAGCAAAAAATATGTTTTGAAGTGCTATATATAAATTCCATCTTTGGATTAGATTCTACCGAATCAATATAGTATTAACATAAAAAAAGTATTATGAAGAAACTAAAGAAAATTGATTTAAATGCAATGGCAAATTCTTTTTCTATTTTAAGTGATGATGACGAAAGAAAAGTTGTTGGAGGATATACAGAAGAAGAAGCTTTTGCTATGATGGATGCTGGAAGCTGGACTGGTGGCTATGTTGATGGTTATGGGTATATGGCCCCGGTGTCATTCGTCTTTGGACATGATGGGAAAGAGGGAAGTACTAATTATTATGGTAGTAGTTCTGATTTTACACGATCGTTAAAAGTCGGTCTATGGGATTCGTTGGCGGGAAATCTCGTTCCTACTGGTACTTATCAAGATTATATGGAAAACATTCAATTAGAAGCAACTGCAACCTTACAAGATTTAGGATATAATGGTCCAGTTTATGTTGAAACAATATATTCTCCTTCTAATAGACACACGGACATAAGTCTTAGAATTATAGTGTATTCAGGGCAAACTGGAAGTATTTTATTTGATTCAAATAATACCTCAGGATTTTCAGCTAATGGTTCTGGGTATGGAGGGTATGGATCAAGATAAATAGATTTGCAGTAATATATTAAAATGATTAACAGATGAGTGATTACTTGACTCGGCAAAAAAACATAGTGCTTTTGTTTTTTCTGTTTTTATTTTTTCATTTTGGAAATCTAAATGCCCAAGATAAATATAATTTGGAATTTAGGAGTATTGTGGACTTTAAATGGTTTACGAATGTAAATCTTATTATTCGGGTAGATTCATCTGTTTTAATTCATAATAAATATCCTATGGTTTTAGAACAGGAAAAGAATAATCCTTTTCCTGTTCTAGGTTTACCATTATTAACGCCTGATATACGACAAACTTTTTTGTTGCCGGATTCTTTAAAGAATGCTTGCATTGAGATTTCAATAAATAATAAATGCTTCAATATGGAGAGATTGCTGCTACGCGTTATTGGATTGAATGAGTGTCAAGAGATAGCATTTTCTGACTCAACTAATATTAATAATGTAGAACAGTGGACTGAGAAGCTGCTGAAATTAAAATTAAGAGATACTAAGTTTTTGATAGTAGGGATAGATGGATATAGTCCAAATATCCAAAAGAAGCCGTCGAAGCTATATTTAGATCGGATAAAAATTCTATTGAATGATCAGCCTATAGAAGAAATAGCTAGTATTAATAAATTGGACCCTTATAAACCGATAGAATCTTATTGTGGCTTGCTTGCTACTGACAGTATAAATACAAACTTTATCAAAAAAACAATATTACCTAATAAAAGGATTATAGCATTAGGTGAAACAGTTCACGGTAGTACGGAAATTGCTGAATGTGTATTTAATATCATTAAAGAAAATATTTTGTATAACAATTGTCGATGTGTCATGATTGAAGAGGATATGTCAATGTTGCTAAAAATGAATTTGTTTGTTAATGAGAGGTTATCGGAAAAATCATTAGAAGAAATAGAAAAAGACATGAATGGCATTCATATTAATACGAATGCTCTTCTTCATTTTTTGTCTTGGTTAAGAAAATATAATCATGAAATGCCTAATAATAAAGTTCATCTTTGGGGGATAGAACCTCGATTGTCTTTTGCAAGAAATGCGTTATTCGACTATTTTTATGCTTTTTATAATGTAGAATATAGGAATATCTTTTCTCAAATGTTGGAATGTCTAAAATCTGTAAATTATAAGCAGGCATTTGTTCTAGCGACAACTCAGTCCGCTACATTAATAGATATCATGGGTAAAGACGAATATGAAAAGTTCTTGTATGTATTGGATTTCCAAAATCAACTGGAAAATGAAAGTCAGAATGCTGTTGATGGTTATTTGTCTGTAAGGAAGAGAGAGAATTATATGTTTGAAAATGTAGACTATTTTTTGCGCCATAACCTTCAAAGAAATGAAAAGGTTATTATATATACCCATTATGGGCATGCGCAAAAAAAAGCACAATTACGAACTATCTTTCCTGTAATTTTCCCATTAGGATATTATTTAAACCAAAAATATAAGGATAGTTATGGAGTTGTAGGAATTACAATAGGGGAAGGGGAAATCACAACTAGATCTAATGAGGCACAGGATGAGTTTATTTCATATAAGGTAGCTCCTTCTTCTGCGAGTTCGTTGGAAAAACTACTTATGGATGTAAAGAAAGAGTATATATATTGTCCTTCTCAGTGCTTGCCGAATGATATTTACTTAATAAGGTACATTGGTAATAGAGTATGGAAAGAACAACCGGATATTTATAATGTTGTAAAGGAATGCGCGGATGGATTTGTCTTTATCCGCCAATCGCATGGATTTGTAAATGACAAGTTTGATCTTAACTATCTTTATAAATATACTCGAAGAAGGAGAATATTACAACAAATACAGAAAGAAAATAATTTAATAGATTATGAAGACAAAAATAGACCTTTGGGACGTGACCTTTAATATTATCCTCCGGTTGGATTCCATAGAACGATTAGAGAATATTATTGCCTCTATCACATTTCTAGATCGTCATTTTAATACTAATATTACAGTTTGGGAAAGTTCATATAGAGATAATGGCTTTTTCAGAAAGTTGCTCAATAGTACTCAGGTGAGTTATGTATTTAAACTAGATGATGATCCCATATTATTTAGGACTCATTATCTTAATCAAATGATACAAGAAACAACTACTCCTATTGTTTCTATTTGGGATACAGATGTTATAGCTCCTGTAAATCAAATAATAGATGCTGTAAATCTGCTTAGACTGAAAGAGGCTGACTTTGTCTATCCTTATGATAAATTTTTCTTGGATATGTCAATCATTATTAGAAATTTATATCTTGAGTCTGAAGATATAAGTCTGCTTATGAATAATACAAAGAAAATGAAACAGATGTATCCTCCCAAACCAGTAGGTGGAGCTTTCTTTGCCAATTTGGAAGCATATAAGGAATCCGGATTGGAAAATGAGAAGTTCTATGGATGGGGAATGGAAGATGGAGAACGGTATTGTCGGTGGGAGAAAATGGGCTATAGGATTAAAAGAATAGATGGTCCTATGTTTCACCTTAGTCATCCTAGGGGGATTAATAGCGATATGCATCATCCCGATCAACAGATTATAAAAATGAGAGAATTCAAATCAGCGAATCGTCTAATAAAAAAGTAGAAATTAATGTTTGAGAAAATTGCTAATTATTTGTTGAATATAGATAAAGAGAAGGCATCCGGATTATTGGTTGGTAATGTAGGAGTCTCTCTCTTTTTATATCAGGTTTACAGAAAAACCGGGCAAACAGAGTTTGAGGAAACGGCTGATATGATGCTTAATAATATTTTGGAAAAACAAACCATGCTGTCTTCTACTAACTTTAGGGACGGATTGGCGGGAATAGGTTGGGGAATTGAATATCTTCTTCAGAATAACTATTATGAGGGAGATTCGGAAGAAATACTGGAAGATGTTGATAATGTCATTTTTAAGTCTGTCTACGAAGCTAGACTACCTCTTTTAGGAGTAAATGAAGGTTTATGTGGCTATTTACTCTATTTGAATAGTCGCATAAAAAACACAGAAAGTAGTAATTCGGTAGCCCATCGAATAAATTGTGGATTGTTTAAGGTTTTGATAAACAAAATAGATAAAATAGCTCCTGACCATTTTCAATCGCTAACTAAGGATATTCATTTTGATCTTTTATGGGAGTTTCCAGCATTACTTGTTGTTTTACGCCAAAGTTTGGACTTAAATCTATATAACGAGAAGATAATAAATATGGTTAATCAATGGATGGTATATTTAGGAAGTTATTTACCTAGTATGCACTGCCACCGACTGTCGTTGCTACTGGCATTATATTCTATTAATACTTATATCCATTCAATTGAAATGGAACAACATATTAAAGTGTTGGCATATTCAATTGACTTTAATAAATTGAAATCAGAGGTCGATCCTTATGCTATCAATATAATGCATGGATGGCCAGGAGTGGTGTGTCTACTTTCAATGGCAAGCCAATATTTAAATGCCGATTATCCTAATTATCATTTATTTGATAAAACACGTTGTGAGATATTACATCAATATTTGAACGGTTTGGAAGAACAAATTGATAATTTAAGTAAGGGAATTTCAGAGAATAAATCTATATCGATAGGAATTGTAAATGGAATAACCGGCATAGGGATTATAGATTTGTGTTATCCAGAAGTAATGTCTGTAAATTCGAATAAATGATGAATAAAACTGTATTCTTATTCGCAACTCATAAATTGACGGATTTTGTTTTGGAACAATATTATAGATTAAAATTAGCTACAAAAAACATCGGGGTATTATATTTATTGATTGAAGATGGGGAATTGCAGCAGATTCCTGTTGACGTAAAATATTATTCCTTTAGTGTGGATACTCTGAATGAACTGAATTATGAACCCATAGAAGAATCTATAATTCCGGGAAGCAATCACTTTCCTGTTCTTCAGTTCTATAAGGAACATCCTGAGTTTTTATACTATTGGAACATTGAATATGATGTATATTTTAACGGAAAGTGGGAATCCTTTTTTGACCCTTTTGAAATGATCATATCTGATTTTATTTCATCACATATCGAATGGTATACGCAAAGACCAAAGTGGGATTGGTGGAAAAGTGTACAATTTAAAACATTATCAATACCTCAAAATAGATATTTGAAGTCTTTTAATCCGATTTATCGTATTTCAAATCGTGCGCTAAAGGCATTGGATGGTGTATTAAGCTTACGAAACTCAGGACACCATGAGGTTGTAATCCCCACTGTGCTAGACTACTTAGGATATACGATTAATGATTTCGGAGGAAATAGTGAATTCACTCTGTGTGAACTTAATATACCTTGTTATTTATCCAATTCTGAATTGAACAATTGGTATACTGAATCTACGATGAGATACAGACCGGTATTTAATAAAGAAGCAATAACCCGAAAAGGTATAGATAATATGTTATATCATCCGATAAAATTTTAATTCAGATGGAAAAGAACGGCCACATTAAATTGCAATCGATTGCTAATATTTTGCTTATAAATATTCAGCATATTGATAAGCTTGGTCTTTGGAATGGAAAAATGGGAGTCATCTTATTCTTTTATCATTATGGAAGATACGTTGATAAATCATTTTATGAGGATGTAGCAGATTCTCTTTTAGACTTAGTTATAGAAGCTGTTAGTAGGTCTGCACATTCGGATAGTTATGCTCTTTTGAGCAGTGTGGGTATTGGCATTGAGTATTTGCTTGCACAACAATTTGTTGAAAGTGATTCTGATGATTTATTGGAAGATTTTGATAAATACTTGTTGAGAGGTGGCAGTAGGGCTTCATCTTTGATGCAATCACTGTATATGCATGTTCGAAAAGAGCAAAATATTCTTAATTTATCTGGACTATTAGAACTGAAAAATGAACTTAGTCCATATTCATCGATGAGTATCATTGAGGAAATAGCCCAATATCCTTTGACGTTTTCTGAACTGGCATGGGAAGGATTGAATATTCTGAATCAAATATCAAATAGGGAATAAATCATTGGTGGAATACATGAATATGAAAAGGTATGATTACTTATTAGTAGGAGCAGGATTGTTTAATGCAATATTAGCTTATGAACTTTCACGTATAGGGAAAAAATGTCTGGTTATTGATAAGCGTTCTCATTTAGGAGGGAATATGTATTGTGATCATATAGCAGGTATTGATATTCATAGTTACGGACCACATATCTTTCATACCAATAATAAATATATATGGGATTATGTGAATAACCTATGTGAATTTAAGCCGTTTGTCTATTCTCCATTAGCTTGTTATAAAGGGAAATTGTACAATCTTCCTTTCAATATGCATACATTTTATGAATTATGGGGAGTTAAGACTTCCGTAGAGGCACAAAAGAGAATCAAAGAACAATTAATTCCATTGAAAAATGATAATTTGGAAGAATATGCTTTGAGTACTTTTGGCAGTGAAATCTACGAGACATTAATCAAAGGATATACAGAAAAACAATGGGGACAGGAGGCAACCATGTTACCGGCGTTTATACTTAAAAGGCTCCCTTTACGCTTCACCTTTAATAATAATTATTTTGAGGATTTTTATCAAGGCATACCAATAGGAGGATATAATTCTCTTTTTGTTAACGCATTCAGGACTTGTGAACTGATATTGGATACAGATTTTATACAAAATAGAGATTTGAGTAAACTAGCAGAGACAGTGATTTTTACTGGAATGATTGATGAATATTATGATTATTGTTGTGGAGTACTTGAATATCGTTCTCTTTGCTTTGAGACGGAGACAATATATATGGAAGACTTTCAAAGCTCTGTTGTCGTAAATTATACGGAGAGAGAGGTTCCTTATACGCGAATAATCGAACACAAGCATTTTGAAGGTAAATGTACTCCAAATACAATTATAACAAAAGAATATCCTCAAGAATGGCACAAAGGGCGTGAACCGTATTATCCTGTTAATACAAAACGTAATGAAAGTATTTACAAAGAATACAAAATGCGATCAATTCTTGATCAGAATGTCTTTTTCGCAGGACGTTTGGGAACTTATCGATATATGAATATGGATCAGATTATCAAAGAAGCGTTGGAATTGTTTAAACAACTTAAGAAATAGAATAATAATGGAAGGGTTCTCAATTATCATGCCGACTTACAATCAAGCTCATTTTATACGAAGAGCGATACTGAGTGTCTTGGAACAAACTTATAAATGTTGGGAATTAATTATTATAGATGATGGATGTACTGATAGTACAGAAAAGTATATTCAAGATTTTCTTGGAAATTCGCATATCAGATATTTGAGAAATGAGGTGAATCAAGGGATAGGCTATTCTATAAACCGAGGTCTTGAAGTTGCCAAATATGATTTAATCGCTTATCTTCCTTCTGATGATTATTATTATAAAGACCATTTGTTGATACATAAAAAAGAATATGATAATGACTTGGATTTGTTTCTAACTTTTACAAAGGCATCTTCTAAAATAGAGGATTCTTTCATGAAACAGAATTGTATCAATGCGCAAAGATATGAAATCTGTAATCTATTCTGCAGTTCTCCTTTACAACTAGTACAGACAGTGCATCGCAATACTTCAGAAAAATGGGAAACCTGTACTGACGTGATATCCAAAGATTATTATAGAATGTATTGGAGTAAATTGGTTATGCTAGGGGGCTTTAAATCAATTAATTTTTTGACTTGTTGCTGGAGCATTTATTCTTTTAAAGAGCAAATTCAAAAAGAAGAAATTTGTTTATTAGAAAGAAAATTTCTATTTGGGAATATAGATAAGCATCAAAAAAATGCTGAAGTTTGTGATATCGCTGATTCAATAAAAACTCCTTTAAAGATATTATTAGTCGGTGAACTTAGTCATAATCCAGACCGTATTTTAGCATTAAAAGATGCTGGATGTGATTTGTTTGGGTTATGGGTAGAAAAACCTTTGTGGAGTAATATTGGTCCTATAGCTGGTATAACGGATATATCTCTAACCGAATGGCAGTCGGAGATAAAAAAAATAAAGCCGGATATTATATATGGATTATTAAACTATATGAGTGTACCCCTAGCTCATGAGGTGCTGATGAACACAAAAGAAATACCTTTTGTTTGGCATTTTAAAGAAGGTCCTTATGTATGCCAATATCGTAATTTGTGGGATAAACTAATGGACTTATATACTTTGTCTGACGGTCAGATATACATTAATGAAGAATGTCAGGCTTGGTTTGAGCAATATATACCGTGCCCAAACAGGGAAACTTCTTTTATTTTGGATGGAGATTTACCTTCCGGTAAATATCTTAATAATAATTTCTGTTCAAAATTATCAAAGACCGACGGAGAAATACATATTTTAAACTCCGGACGTTTGGTCGGATTATCATTAAGAGATATTAATTATTTGTGTCAACAGAAAATACACATCCATTCTTATGGCCCAAACTCGCCACTTGTACACTGTGCTCAACAGGCAAATCCTACTTACTTCCATGTGCATGGTTATTGTTCTCCTAAAGATTGGGTTACAGAGTACTCACAGTATGATGCAGGATTATCACACTGTTTTCTAAGCAAAAATTATAATGAATTAGTGCGAACGTCGTGGGATGATCTAAATATTCCTGCCAAAATGAACACTTTTGTTATTGCCGGTCTACCTATGATTCAAAGAAACAACTCTGGGCATATTGTTGCAACACAGCGAATAGCCGATACTTTTGATTGTAACATATCATTTAGTACTCTTGAAGAACTAGTTGAAACATTAAGAAACACAAAAAGAATGGCAGAGTTAACTCATCATATAATGAAAGAACGCGAACTATTTGTTTTTGATACCTATGTTCCCGCATTGATGGATTTTTTAAAAGTTATAATAAAAATGAAAGAATTACATTAAATGTAGATAATTAAGAAAGATATTGTTCTCTAAATAGCTTATACAATTCATCTTTTTTTCTTGTTCTTTCATTATACATATAGTAATATGAGTTAATATCAAATCGTTCATTATAAGCCATATTATTACTCATGGCTCTCTTTATTTTACATTTTACAAATTCTTCTAAGGATTTTGTACAATAATGTTTGATATAAGCTGTGCCGTAGGATACATCTGCCTCGTCCATTCGCCAAAAGCTTCTCATATTTATGATTCTATTATCAGCATTATAATATGGGAGGTGATCAATCAATGTATGTGCATTGATCGTTTGAATCGTTTGAATTTCGACTTTTTTTAATAAGGATTTTACTGCACAATTGAATTTGTAATTCTTTGTTCCTGAATTTAAAGATAAAGGTCGAGGGAAACGATCCTGAACATTTCCATCCTCATAATATAGTTTATCATTATCCCCATAATGCAGATTATTAAAGGCTATTTTTGTAGCGTTTTCATCAAATCTGGCTAAGAATGTTTTTATACTTTCTTGATGTTTTAATCCCAGAAATTCGTCATCATCGACAAAAAGGACCCAATCAAAGTCATAAGAAGAAAAGAAATCCTTTCTGTGCCAAACATCATTAAAGACTTGCTTTCTATAATTAATAATTTTGACTTTATCTTTATTGATATAAGAGGCTAATATTTCCGATGGGATTATTGAGTCATCGTCATTATTATCGTATAAATATATTGCATTAAATCCTAAATTCAAATAATGCTCCACAAATTCAATCAGATATTCATTATCATTTTTTATAGGACATGAAACTACTATTTTTAAATCATCTACATGCATACTTTATCATATTTTATTAGTATTGAAGAGTGTCGTTTCAAAAGTACTATACTAATAAGATAATATGGTCCTATATTAACTATTGAATTGCAATTCGGTGTTTTTTTATATACAATTCGGTACATAATTAATATGATATAGTTTTTTTCATAGAAAATATGGGTACATGAAATGATCGGTATGGATAATAAAGAAGATCGGCTTGCACTGCGACGATTGTCGTGTAGCAAGCCGACCTTTATTTCATTTTATCTATGTATCTTATACGTTCTTTACCTTGATCAGATACTCAGCGATCTGTACAGCATTCAGTGCAGCACCTTTCTTGATCTGGTCGCCAACGATCCAGAATGTCAGACCGTTTTCATTTGTAAGGTCCTTGCGGATACGTCCAACGTACACAGGGTCTTTGCCTGCAAGGAACAACGGCATCGGATATTCCTTTTCGGCGGGATTGTCTTGAAGAACGAGACCTTCGCCTTTGGCAAATGCTTCGCGGGCTTCTTCTACCGAGATCGGACGTTCTGTTTCCACCCAGATGCTTTCAGAGTGAGCACGAAGTGCGGGGACACGTACGCAGGTTGCACTGACTTTCACGTCAGAGTGCATGATCTTGCGTGTTTCATTATACATCTTCATTTCTTCTTTGGTATAACCGTTTTCTGTGAACACGTCAATCTGCGGAATCAGGTTGAATGCCAGCTGATAAGCAAACTTTTCTACTGTCACAGGCTCGTTGGCCAATACCTGACGGTATTGTTCGTACAACTCGTCCATAGCGGCAGCACCGGCACCGCTGGCAGCCTGATAAGTAGATACGTGTACGGTTTTTATATGAGAAAGCTGTTCGATGGCTTTCAGTGCAACTACCATCTGGATAGTTGTACAGTTAGGATTGGCAATGACGCCACGCGGACGCTCCAACGCATCTGCGGCATTTACTTCGGGCACTACCAAAGGCACATCAGCGTCCATACGGAAAGCGCTGGAGTTGTCGATCATCACAGCACCGTACTTGGTGATTGTTTTCTCGAACTCCTTGGATGTTCCTGCACCGGCAGAAGTGAAAGCAATGTCTACTCCTTTAAAGTCATCGTTGTGTTGTAAGAGTTTCACCTCGATCTGTTTACCGCGGAAAGTATATGTTGTTCCGGCACTACGTTTAGAACCGAACAAAACTAACTCGTCCATCGGGAAGTTTCTCTCATCGAGCACGCGCAGGAACTCTTGTCCTACGGCTCCGCTTACGCCAACAATAGCTACTTTCATCTTTTTCTTTTGTTAAATGTGAATACTGATTTATCCTCCTGCTCTGACGAATAGGAAAGATTTGGCTGCAAAATTATAACATTTTGCCATATAAACCGCATTTTTGTCGAAGAATTATTATTTGAATCTATCTACCTACGAATTGGAGGTATGCGAACTTTTTTGTTCCTTTGCATTGAAATCCTAAAACCACGGACCTATGAACCTGTTTGAATTCAATTTAGCGTTACCGATAACCGATCCGACTTGGGTGTTTTTTCTGGTGCTAATTATCATTCTCTTTGCTCCGATGATTCTGGGGCGCCTTCATATACCTCATATTATCGGTATGATTCTGGCCGGTGTGCTGATCGGCGAACACGGATTCCATGTGCTCGACCGTGACAGCAGCTTCGAGCTGTTTGGTAAAGTGGGGCTTTACTATATCATGTTCCTTGCCGGACTCGAAATGGACATGGAGGACTTCAAGAAAAACCGGATGAAAAGCGTCGTCTTCGGCTTGCTTACCTTCCTGATTCCTATGGCGCTGGGTATATGGAGCAGTATGAGCATGCTGGGATATGGGTTCCTTACCGCAGTGCTGCTCGCCAGTATGTACGCTTCTCACACTTTGATTGCTTATCCTATTATCAGCCGTTACGGATTGTCCCGTCTGCGCAGTGTCAATATTACTATCGGTGGTACGGCCATTACGGTTACTCTTGCCCTTATCATCCTTGCCGTCATTGGCGGAATGTTTAAAGGTACTGTTGATGGTCTGTTTTGGGTGTTCCTCGTTGCGAAAGTAGCCTTCCTCGGTTTCCTTATCATCTTCTTCTTTCCCCGCATCGGACGCTGGTTCTTCCGGAAGTATGACGACAGCGTGATGCAGTTCGTGTTCGTGCTGGCGATGGTTTTCCTCGGAGGCGGACTGATGGAGTTTGTGGGAATGGAAGGAATTTTGGGAGCTTTCCTTGCCGGATTGGTCCTGAACCGCTTGATTCCTCATGTCTCTCCGCTGATGAACCGTCTGGAATTTGTAGGAAATGCCTTGTTCATTCCTTATTTCCTGATCGGTGTCGGTATGATTATCGATGTCAGAAGCCTGTTTACGGGGGGCGAAGCATTGAAAGTGGCGGTAGTCATGACAGTGGTAGCTACTTTCAGCAAATGGCTTGCCGCATGGATCACGCAGAAGATTTACCGTATGCAGCCCAATGAACGCAGCATGATCTTCGGACTCAGTAATGCACAGGCGGCGGCTACGCTGGCAGCGGTGCTGATCGGGCACGAAATTATCATGGAAAACGGAGAGCGTCTGCTCAATGATGACGTACTGAACGGTACGGTCGTGATGATCCTTTTTACCTGTGTCATCAGTTCGCTGGTAACGGAACGTTCCGCTCGCCGGTTTGCACTGAACGAAGATGCGCAGCCTGAAGATAAGGGAGCGAAGAAAGCGATGGAACAGATTTTGATTCCGGTAGCCAATCCGGAAACGATTGAGAACCTGGTGAATCTCGCCCTGGTGATCAAGGATGCCAAGCAGAAGAATGGCATGATTGCCCTGAATGTGATTAATGACAATAACAGCTCGGAGAATAAGGAACTGCAAGGCAAGCGGAATCTCGAAAAAGCCGCTATGATTGCTGCCGCCGCCGATGTGCCGGTGACGATGGTAAGCCGCTACGATCTGAACATTGCTTCGGGAATTATACATACGATTAAGGAATACGAGGCTACGGATGTAGTGATTGGTCTGCACCGCAAGGCGAATATCGTCGATTCTTTCTTTGGCCACCTGGCCGAAAGCCTGCTGAAAGGTACTCACCGCGAAGTGATGATAGCCAAATTCCTGATGCCGGTCAATACGCTCCGCCGCATCATCATCGCCGTTCCGCCCAAAGCCGAATTTGAAACCGGTTTTACCAAATGGGTAGAGCATTTCTGCCGGATGGGAAGCATTCTCGGCTGCCGCGTGCATTTCTTTGCCAACGAACGTACACTGATGCGTCTGCAACAACTGGTGAAGAAGAAATTCAGCGGTACCCCGACCGAATTTTCTTTGCTCGAAGAGTGGGGCGACCTTCTGCTGCTGACCGGACAGGTGAACTACGATCATTTATTCGTTGTCATCTCTGCCCGTCGGGGTTCTATCTCGTATGATCCGTCCTTTGAACGTCTGCCGGCACAGCTGAGCAAGTATTTCTCCAACAACAGTCTGATTATCCTGTACCCCGACCAGTTCGGCGATCCGCAGGAGATTGTGTCTTTCTCCGACCCGCGTGGTTACAACGAATCGCAGCATTATGAAAAGGTGGGCAAATGGTTTTATAAATGGTTTAAGAAAAGCTGATGGAAGAAAATAACTGGCAACAACGGACAGAACTCCTGTTGGGAGAAGAGAAAATGAAGCGCATCCGTGCTTCGCATGTATTGGTCGTCGGGCTGGGAGGCGTGGGGGCGTATGCTGCCGAAATGCTTTGCCGGGCTGGGGTAGGCAGGATGACGATCGTAGACGCGGATACTGTGCAGCCTACCAATATGAACCGTCAGCTTCCTGCCATGCATTCCACTCTGGGGATGCCGAAAGCGGAAGTGTTGGCGGCACGCTACAAAGACATCAATCCGGATATTGAACTGACCGTTTTACCCGTCTATCTGAAAGACGAGAATATCCCCGAACTGTTGGACTCCGCTAAGTTTGATTTCATAGTGGACGCCATCGACACCATCAGCCCCAAATGCTTTCTGATCTATGAAGCGATGAAGCGTCATATAAAGATTGTTTCCAGCATGGGCGCAGGCGCGAAGAGCGATATTACGCAGATTCGCTTTGCCGACCTTTGGGATACCTATCACTGCGGACTCAGCAAAGCGGTGCGGAAGCGTTTGCAGAAAATGGGAGTAAAGCGTAAACTTCCCGTCGTATTCAGTACCGAACAGGCGGACCCGAAAGCGGTATTGCTCACAGATGACGAACGGAATAAGAAATCGACCTGCGGAACGGTCAGCTATATGCCGGCAGTCTTCGGCTGCTACCTGGCGGAATATGTCATTAAACGAATCTAAGAAGCTATTATGATAAAATTAGAAGGAATAACCAAGAGTTTTGGTTCTTTGCAGGTGCTGAAAGGCATTGATCTGGAAATCAATAAAGGTGAGATCGTCAGTATCGTAGGACCTAGCGGAGCCGGCAAAACGACTCTCTTGCAGATCATGGGAACGCTTGACGAGCCGGATGCGGGCACGGTGGCGATTGACGGAACGGTAGTCAGCCGGATGAAGGAGAAAGAACTGTCCGCTTTCCGCAATAAGAATATCGGTTTTGTGTTTCAGTTTCATCAGCTTCTGCCGGAGTTTACCGCGTTGGAGAATGTGATGATCCCCGCATTTATCGCCGGAGTATCGTCTAAGGAAGCAAACGACCGTGCCATGGAGATACTGGCTTTCATGGGACTCACAGACCGTGCTT
>OGCQ01001992.1_pt1 | contig 22419 bp, 30 predicted proteins | sample 1570161 | NCBI WGS metagenome assembly OGCQ01 (sample SAMEA4384402, study PRJEB24528) | human gut metagenome
TATCCATATCTTCCAAAGAGAACTCAACCCGAATCTTTTTCGAGTCGACCTCGCCCTTGGAAAGCAAGACAACCGTCTCAACGTGGACTCCATATAGAAGTACCTTGCTTTTTGTCTTTGTGTATCCTCATATAGCTTTAATAATACCTTAAAGCCAATACTTTCGCAACTGTTCACTTTTTTATGCCTTGTGTATCTTTAACATACGTTTCTGCCACGGTGGCAAAGTGGTGGCATTGCCACCCATGAACCAAATACAATAAAAGCGATTATATCAGATGATACAATATTCGTCCGGCAGTGGGTACCTGCCGGACTTTTTACAAAAAGTAATAGGAAACTATTTCGTGTTGGCTTTCATGTGTTCGATCACCTTTGTCCAGGTATCTGCTCCACAGATTCCGTCTGCTGTGAGTTTCACATTCTTCTGGAATGCTTTCAGGGATGTATCTGTATCATTTCCGAAATCACCATCTACCTTCACTCCGAGCATGGCCTGCAGCATAGATACTGCTATTCCTTTGCTGCCCTTCTGGATAACTGGAAACTGGGTTTCAATCTTATCAGTTAATGTTACGGTGCTTTTTGTTGTACTTGTATTGTTCACTGTAGTTGTCCCTTTCATATATGCAGCTGTTTTCTTTACAAACTCTGGCCAACGGCCTTCTGCCTGAATCCGGCGCGGGCAGTTCTTCCTAGAAGCATCATAGTGTCGTTTCAGGCGGTCTGTCCCCCAGCCGTACTGTTTCAGGAGCTGTGCTGCCAGCTGTTCTGCATGATCAACAGCAACATAATAATCTGTCTCTGGGTTTACGCAGATCTCGATGTTGATAGAGTTTCGGTTGGTAATGCCGTACTTTCCTTTTCCGTCGCCTACAGCCCAGGCACCGTCACTGTGATCCAGTGTCTGGTAGACTGACTTGGAATCCACATAGTAGTGCACAGTTCCGGCCAGATTACCGTTTTTCATTGCTGTAGCATGAGCTTTTGCGTCCGCTCCCTTGCTCCAGTTGTCTGTCTCATGAATCACAATATAGGCAGGCTTGTTCTGACCGATATAGCAGTTTTTCTTGCTGATCATTTTTATAATGTTCATAGTATCGCTCTCCTTTTCTGATGTCTTAATAGATAATATGCCTTTCAGGATGTTGATAATCTTCTGCCCGTAGTTCCGGCCGGCAGCCCAACCCTGGCCCTTCGGGTTTTCGTGGATGCCAAGGTGCTCCACATACTCTGCGCAGCCCCTGTTGACGTATGTGTAACGCGGATCAATACATTTCTGTTTCAGGCGGTCCGTGCACGCATAGGCCTGCAGGTGCTGGATCTGTGCACGGATACCCTCTGCTGGTTTCTTGAAGCTATTACCCTTCATGCCTGTTTTGGTCACTCCCATGCCGCAGAAGTTGTTCTGATCCAGTGTCACCGCAGATCCGTCGAAAGTAAAGTTCCCGGTTTCCAGACAAGACTGAGCGAATGCAATGTCACCACGGACACCTTCCGCTGCCCCTTCTGTGATGTATAATGGAATCATCTTTATGACCGAATCGGACACCTTCGGATTCATCTTTCTGATATAAGCCCGCATCTGTTCAATGCTGGCCTGTGATTTTCCCATAATCTTTAACATGCTGTTTCCTCCTGAGAAGGTGATTACTCACCCTCTGCCTCCACTTCTGGGATTCCGGCTACACTGGTAAGTGCACTTACCACTCCTGCAACGATTGCCGCTGAAACTGCTGTCTTCCAATCTACTGCTGAAACCACACTTCCGGCTCCAATCACACCAACCATGGTCTGCGCCATAGTCTTCAGAGCTCTGATTCCAGCTTTTTTCATCCATTTTACGGTGTTCACATTCGGTCTTAAAACGCAATTTTTAAACATGTTCATTCTCCTTTTCTCTTAATATTCAATTCTTCAATTTCCTGCTTCATTTTCGTCACCATGCCATTTCCTCCAAGCCTGTGGTAGGCTTCGTACATCTCACAAAAGTTCTGATAAGCGTACGATGGAATATCACCTGCTTTTGTATACTTCGAATGATATTCGATCATCTGGACGCGGAGCAGGAGCATAGTGCCTTTGCTATTTGCGTCCCGGTCCTTTTTCTGATTTTTCAGAAGCCAGACAATGTAGCCAAGCAGGATCGGCAATGCGATAAGATATGTTTGTGTGAGTATTTCTTTCAATTATTCACGCTTTCTCCGGTGTTGCGCCGGCGCAATTTTGTATAAAAATAAGAGCCTTCCGGCTCTGCTCTGATTTTCATAGTCTTCTCCTTTCAAAAAAGAGAGCTTTTCAGCTCTCTAAATTGCATATTTCATGTGTGACATTTTGATATCCGCGTCTGATACTTTTGCATAGATCATAGTTGTATTGATATTGACGTGTCCTAAATTTTCTGACTAATTAAAGCGTTTTGAATTTCGAGGATTTGTTTTTGCAGGGATTGATTCTCTTCTTTAATTCTCTTTTCGATATATGCTTCCGTATCCGCTACATACTCAACAGATATTTTGTTTTCTGATGTCAGTATGGTTGTAGGGTAATTTGTGTGAATTACCTTTAATTGCTCGCTATCAACTGGGGCGGTGATTACTTGCTCCACATACTCTTCGTATTCATCATTTTCCCCAACAGAAAAACAGTATTTCAGTCCCTCTTTTGGTGCAAGCAAATTCACATATCCTTTTACATTTGCATCAATTTTTGCAGATGCTTTTGTCTTCCCTTTATCGATAGCAAACCATACGTTTTCATTATTTTCACCTATAAACTTGATATTCCCGCCTTCACTCAATTCTCCGTTGGTGATAAGTGTAAATAGCGTACCAGCTTTTGCTTCGAATAGAGTGAATTCAGCTCCTTTTTTTATATCAAGAATATTCTTCCCTGTAATTATGATTTTTCCTGTTCCAGACAATATCTTTATTGGAAGGTTCGAAGAATCATTTATAATGATAGTTTTTCCTGATGCTTTTTTTATTATTGCAGGAGCTTTATTTCCTATATCTTCCTTTAGTGAATCCATCTTTTTTCCTGTGACTGCTGCATCCGCCGCCTTTCCGGAAATTGACAGGGTGTCATCAATGCTTGTCTTTATGTACTCCTGCTGCTTTGTAGCTTCTGCCTGTAAGTTACTCATTGCTGTTTCACCTGTGGTCTGGATGTCAGTCTTCACCCGAGTACCCTCTGTGATCTTATCTCCCAGAGATACAACCAGATCGGCAGCAGTCTTATTTGTTGCGTCTAATTCGGTTTTAGCTTCTGATGCTGTTGTGTTAGATGCGTCCAGGTCTGCTTTGGTCTTAGTCGCTGTTGTATTAGATATATCAAGGGCGGTTTTGGTTTTGCCTGCTGCCGTGTCGGAAGCATCTAAGTTCTTCTTACTTGTGTCTGCTGTGGAAATGGTTGTTTCCAGCTGTGTTTTGAGAGAAGTTCCATCTGCGATCGTGTTCGCCAGTGTTATGTTTGCCTCAGATGCTTTATTATTGATCTCTGCGACCTTCTCTGAAGTGTAGTTTCCAATTTTTGTCTTAGCAGATGTTTCTTTTTCTGTAATGTAGGATGCTGTCTGATCTTTTACGGCCTGTGTGGATGTAACCTGCTGGCTCGCTACAGCCCGGATCGCCTGCTGCCTTGTGGCGGCAATTTCTTCCTGTGCCTGGGTGACCGACTCGGACACGTGAGTGTCAAACCCGGTAATCTGAGCATTGACATTCTGTTCAGATTCCGCAGCGGCCTGTCTGGATGTCTCAGCGGCCTGGGCGTAGCCTGCGGCGCTGTCCCTGCTGTCTGAGGCTTTCTGTGCGGCTTCTACGGTGTCAGAATGTAACTGCTGTACATCTGCCTGAGACGCTTCTGTTTCCTGCTGTGCCAGTTCTGCGGCCGCTCTGGATGCCTCTACCTGTGTCGCCTTGTTGACTACATCATCGTGCATGGCGATGTATTCCGGTGTGAGATCTCCGGGAAGCGTCAGCAACTGCCAGGTTTCTGTATTCTTCCCGTGCGCCGGCGCAACACCGGTTACTGTCGTTCCCAGTTCTGCAAGGCACAAGTAAGAGCCTCCTTCGTAGTTTACAAGGTCAAGATATTCATATGAAGTTTCTGGATCATACTCCCCTCTGGGGTTCGGAGATACATTGCCCAGGTCTGTCTCTGAATAAGAATTCTCTGTACTGCTCATTGTTTTCACCTCATTCTTCAATTCGATCAATGTTGTACTCAACAGCGCAGGTATGTTCGATTTTGCAACCTCTGAATTCATTCCAGCCTTCTGCGAAAAATGCTACATCAGCTGTAGATAACAATTCCAGGGACTTTCCGAGAAACCACAGTGGTCTTGCGTCTGCAGGTGCTGACTGGAAGAAAGAATCAATAACTTCCACGGGCTCTCCTAACATTTTTTCTGCGCTCCTGATTGCTTTTTCCCTTACTGCAAGAATTTCCTCGTCTGTTTTACCTCTCATCGGCTGGCTGATAAATAATTTCTTCATGTCTCTGCTCCTTTCAAAATTTCAATCTGTACTTTAACCGGCTTCCTTCCCGCCGAAAGCATAGCTTGTCTACAGTCGGGTCAGAATACATTTTCAGCCGGCCATTTACGACTTTGAAGGCTGCGAAAAAGACATTTCCGGTGTCGCCCTTCAGCTCTGACTCTTTCTGACGGATGTACTTGTCAATGTCTTTCTTTGCCTGTTCCGTCTTTCCCGGGACTTCCGCGGCGCTCTTTGCGGCCTGCTTTGCGTAGTATTTCGCATTGTCTTGTGCCTGATCCGGATGATCTTCCCGGCCATGTGCCCAGGCTTCTGCATCTGCCGCCTGTGTGGATGCATTTTTCTCTGATTCCTTTGCTCTCCGCTGATATTCCGCAGTTGCTTCAACGGTGTGATGAAACAGGTCTACATCCTCCGGAGATTCAAAGTTCTCTGGAGCTTTTCGGCGGTTAACCGGAAGGAGGATCGTGTTGACCGTTTCACCTTCAGTTGACCTGTAGGAAATCCCAGTTGCCAGCTGGATGTACTGTTTCTTGCCGTTCCAGCCTTTTCTTGCTACTTTCATACCTCTTTTCAGATACTTAATTGCTTCTCCAAACGAAAATGTTGCTTCTCCGCCAAGAATCGGGCAGTTCTGACCATTCGCATAAATCCACTCATCGGAAAAAATATTCCGAAGCGTATACTCTACATTCTGTGTTTCTCTTATATCCAAACAACCACCATCTTTTGTGTACATAAGGATTGTTTGGGATTCTTCATCCCACCACCAATAGCCAGCCCATGACGGAAGTTTTACTGGGATTCCTGATTTCATTGCCTTTAACGCTTCTTCAAACTTCATTTCTTGTCCTCTCTTTCTTTTAAAAACGAGTATAAAAATACCACCGGCCATTTCTGACTGGTGGTATCAATACCATAATACTGTTTTTTCTGTTGGTGGATTGTCTCTTTCTGACAAACGTTTCAATTCTCGTCTGACATGTGGAGCTGCAAACGTACTGGCGTTATCATGTCCGATAACAGCTCCATTTTTCAAATTTATTTCCATGTATCCTTTCGGTTCCCTGCCTTCCGGATAATAGTCGGCAGATATTGTATTACTTGTCTTTTTTATATTTTTTAAGATTACCATAATACTTCATTGCCTCCTTTGGATAATCATATTTTTCCGAAGCTATCTGGTGTGCTTTCCAGTGTTCCATATCCGGATTTTCCCTTTTTATCTTCATTTCAAGAAGCTCATGCTCTATCAGCGTCCTGTCATGCTGCTTAATGTCTTTTCCTGTCATAAGTCGCTGCCAGCTCTGAGCAATCGCGCAGTCCGGATCGAAACGTCTGTATTTTCCTGTTTCTGTGTACAGCAGGGAATCATCCTCAAACAAATAAGCTTTTATTTTTCTTATGTCTGCTTCGTCTTTTCCAAGATTATCAGCGATTTTCTTCGAATCTGTAGAAAAACTCCGGATCTCCTTGTAATACATGTCAGCAAATTCATCTGCCTCTTTGCTGAATATATCCGTAATTCTGGCTCCTGATATCATTATATCAGTATCCGTTCCATTTGCAACGTTTTTCCACTCATTTGCTTTTTGGCTATATTTCTCCTGATTATCCGGATCTAAAGAAAAATCTGCAAGTCTTACATACTGTTTTACCTGCCGTTCCGCATATTGTTGCCGGCTTTCCTGCTTATTCTTCTTTTCTATCCTTTTGAGCTCTTTCTTTGTGAACTTCCCATCCGGTGGGGTGGATATCCCGGGAAAATAAGTTGTGTGGCTGTCCCTGCATCGTGGATGGTACAGACCAGCAGCTATAGCTTCTGACAGCAGTTTATATCCGGTCTCTGAGGCTTCTTTCCTGGTTCCGCCGCTCCAAACATCATCAACCATGACTTTCCCTACAAACGGGACGCACAGGGGACAGGGACATCCACTGCCACGCTTATTGATGATCACAGTATGTACTCCCCACTCCTGGCGTTTTACGCCCTCTCCCTGCAGGTACGCACGTTTACTTGCTGTTCGAATCGCCATGTCCGCATAGTCCGCAATGGTATGTCTTGCGCCGTTTGCGTACTGAATGCAGTTAAGTCCGGCCTTCAGGAAGTCCTTTGTTGCCATATCAACAGCCGTTTCGTATGTTGCAGCTCCTGTATTTGCGTATACCTGAGCGTTATAGATGACTTTCCTATACTGGTCGTCTGCCATGCGGAGGACTGCTGTCTCTGCCTTCTCCATGTCGTCCATGGTAGCTTTAATCAGTGCTTCCAGTTTCCGGTCATTCAGTTTAAAGAATTCTGCCGTACCGCCTTTCGTAACCCGCTTTGCAGGAAAACCTTTCCGGATTGCTTCCAGGATCTTCTTTTCCTGTTCCATCTGGCCTTCTATGTTTGCGGCTGCTATCAGGCCGCTGATCTTGACATTGATGTCTTTAAACTGCTTGCCATACTTCTTTTTGTTGTCATGCTTATACTTTTCCAAGGATTTCAGCATCTCTGTCTGCCACATGGACCACTGCATCTTCTCATCGGATTCTTCTGCTTTATGGCGTTTCATGTTCCGGATCATGGATGCTATCAGCTCATTCTCAATAGCTTCGAACGCGGCTCCAATATCATATACATCATTGATCTTCGCCATATCGCTTACCTGCTGTTATAGTGGGCCTTGAATCCCTGCTGTCGGAATTCTCTTACTGTAGCTTTCAGTTTTGTTGCGCTGGCGCAATGGTCATTCCGGAGCTCTGCATAATCATTTTTCTCGATTGCGTACACTCCCATCGGAAGTACCTGCTGCCTGGCTACTTCCAGAAGCTCCTGGTATCTTCTTTTGCTCATCTGGTACATTCTGGGGCCCACTTTTACCTTCATCCGGTTCTCCTCCTGTCACATCCACGCGGAAATCACCGGCAGCCATGTTCACTGCCGGTTCTTCCATATCCTGTATACCCTGCTCTGCTTTCAGGCGGGTTATCTCTTCTTCCTTGCAGTGTTCATCCAGGCTGTCGCCGTACAGCTCTTCCACACAGCGTTCAATGCTCATAATGCCGCCCTGTTTCGCCTTTGCTACGGTCTCAACCTGGCTCTCAAAGCTCGGATTTGCATATTCCCCAAATGGGATATTGACGTCCGCTTCTTCCTTTGCTCCGCCATGTAGCAGGATGTTATTGGCATTGATACACATTGCAACAACTTCCGGAAGCGTTTCCTGTATTGCTTCCACGATGGCGTTTCTGGTATAAAGCGTTGTCTTTTCTTTCTCTCGCTGTGCTTCCGCATTATCCAGCTTCTTCGTATCGATTCCCAGTGTGGATGGGCTGATTACTCCCTGTAAACACAAATCTAACGCAGACACATAAGATGAAAGATAACTTTCATGAGGAATTGTTGGCTGGTCTGTAGATATCTGATTTTTCTGTCCTTCTCTCATGTCTCCATCTGCTGCAAAATACCTGTTGTCAAAAGGGTTCGGCTTGATAAGCATTCCGTTTTCCGGGTTATGCGGAATTAAGCATTCTGGAATATAGGTTTTTGCTCTTCCCGCTCTTAGAGCGTCCATCCACTGACTCCATATTTCATCGTAAGCGTCAAAATTATCTAGTTTTCCATCAAAAATACTCCCGCCCCGACCTTCGTACTTGGCTGATTCATATATCATAAACGGTACTGCAAAAATCACAGAATCATCAAAGGTTATATCTGTAAGGTTCTCTGTCGCCTTGATGGTTTTAATATCCATCATTTTGTTGTTCAGATATAGCTCATTGATGATATATCCAAAGCCATACCTCTCGTTCAAAACATACGTTCTTCCTTTTTCACAGTATGGCGTTTTAAATACAATCTCCCGAATCCGATCTCTCTGATACACAAACTCTACTCTGTCTCCCGGATACCATTCCAGGATTGGATAATCACTGATAGTTGTATCAACGGCTACCTTGAAAGCGCCATCACCAATGTACAGTGCTTCTTTCAGTGCACTTTCCATCTTTTTCCGGAAATTATTGTCTTTTCCGATCTCATTCCAGATCTGTTCCTGTGATGGTGTTCCAAACTCAAATTCATCCATATCTGGCAGGACTACGGAAGCAAGTGTCCGCACGATCAGCCCCGGAAGGCCAGTATGAATCTTTCTCATTTCCATTCCAGGTGTACATGCGCTGGCCCAGAATTTGTACCGGTCTGCATTCTCTCTGTTCTGCTGATAGAACTGTTCCAGTTCGTTGCTGTCTCCTCTGTACCAGATCCGGTTGCGGATCGCATGGCCTTCGAAGTCCATCATCTCATTGATCTGAAAGTTATACGGGTTTGCCGGAGTAACATTCAGCCAGCTCCGGACAGTCTTTTTTATGTTCTCATTCAGTTTTTCCATCCATTTCACCTTTTCTGTTCCTCCGTTTCAAAGCCAATCATGTTGCGGTACGGGATCCAGCCGTACTGCTGGGAGTTGATCGTATGATCGTTACGATCTTCCGGAATATCTTTCTCCTCATCCCAGGAGTATTTCTCCATTTCGGCTATATGATTTGTACAGGTATCAAGAACCAGATAACAATCCTGCTGAATCCAGCCCAGCTGGAGCTTGATCCTGTCCAGGATCTCCACTTTCTTGTAGGATTCTATGAAATTATAGAGGCATCCATGGAGCCGCTTATACTTTCGAAGTTCCGTGATCGTCGCCGCATCTGCACAGTCAACAAACGTATCCTTGGCAAAGCCCCAGTCTTTCCGGCATTTCTCAAGGAAATCTATGAATTTCACAGCCGTATCTGACGGAGCAAGAGGCTGATCAAGGTCTTTATTGCTGTATACTTTTTCAGCAAGTGTGATCAACTTTCTGTCTTCCGTGATTCCCTGGAATATCATTGCAATCGTATCCGGAGACTTCGAGGAATAAGACGTATCCAGGCCACAGGTGAACTTTTTGAATTTCAGCTTTCCCGCTGCCATCTGGGCTCTCACCCATTTTTCTGATACGACATGTTTCTTTCTGCTGAAATTCGGGAATACCAGGCCGGTTGCTTTTCCTCTCAGGCCCTGGATCTTATTCTTCCAGATTTTTGTACCCTTAGGTGTGTTCTGCATGATCTTCTGCTTCTTTTCTTCCGGAAGTCCTGCGTTATCATCAAAAGAAAAGAACCAATGTACCCAGCCGGGTTTTGGTTCTTCTTTCAGCTCATCTTTAATTTCCTGCGGAGTGTCCTGTTCCCATTCCGGTAGGGGCCTGCTGCAGTTGATGTACTCTTTGTATATGTCCAGTGTCGGATCATCTGGATTAAGTGTCGCCATGAGGTAATCACAACGCATGGAAGCTTCACGGACAAAATCTATGTCCGCTGTGTTAATCTCGTCTATATACAGACAGCCATACTGACCTCCAAGCGCTTTCTGCCACTTCTTTTTGTCTCCATAGCCCATAACGTAAATAATTTTATTGCCCCTGCTGGTTCGAAATAGGATATGTGGAATTTTATCGTCTTTGGTGCCATTTCCGTTATACTGTACTAATATTCCAAAATCATCAACGATTCCCAGATCTTTGTTGATGATATTTTTTTCTGCTGTACCGGTGTCTTTTGCCGCCAGAATGTGCAGTTTCTTTGGCGATTCTGCAACCTTGCACATAAACTTAAAAAGCCCCACTGTGGTTTTTCCTGCTGCTGTAGTGCCTTCAAGGAACTCCACCGGTGCATTGCATTTTAGGAACGCTTTATACTTTCGGGAAAGCACCAGCCGTTCCGCGCTCATTATCCATCTCCGCTGATCTGTCTGATCAGATCATCAAGTTTCGTCTGTTCTTCTTTCAGTTCTCCAGATACCTGGACGTCCTGTTTATCTTTCCATCTATCCGGACGCCGATTCTTAAGCCAGAAGATTTGGGCTGTGGTGTCTGGAACTACCTGCTTTTTGGTTACTTTCTTTTTCGTCAGGGTTCCAGACTCATATTCTTCGGACAGTTCCTCGTATTCGTAGCCAAGGGCGCGTTTAAGAAGGGCATTTTCAACCTGCAGGTCAATAATTTCTTTGCCCCTTTTTAGGGTGTCACTTATGTCACCATACTTCGTGCACCATTCCTGTAGTGTTTTTCTGCTTATTCCCATATTCCGGGCTATTTGTTCGTTTGTCAATCCCTCTCTGGCCCAGCCTTCCAGCTTCAGTAAGCCTTCCGGTGTTAACCACTGTTCGTATTTTCTCTTTGCCATCAGGCTCACCTTCTTTCTATCTGAAATTACAGTCCTGCCGGCACCATAAGTGACAGCCGATTGCTGCCACGCCGAAAGGAGGTGCGCTAACACTTACATACAGTGTAAATCCACGCGTAAAGTATGTATATGCTGGTGCCGTGCACGCTGTATGAAAAATTGCATTAGAAAAGCACCCCGAAGGGTGCCTTGGAATATATAGCTTCTGTTTATTTTGTCGAAAAAATCGCTATAACTAATATGCTGAAAATAATATTTATTGTCGAAATAACTCTGTATCTCAGGAATATTCGTTTAGGCAAATTTTTTATAGCAACTTTTATTTTTTCAACTTTTATTTTTAAATTCATATATCGTTTAGCCCGTCTGTAATTTCTATATTTCTTCAACAAAATATCTGTTTCGGGCCAATTTTCTTTGTAAATTTCAAATTCGTTATTGGAAGTTTCTTGAATGCTTATCCACCTAGGGTGGGAAATATTAATACGCCATCCTATGTTAATATCTGTTATTTTTGCAAATAGATAGGCTAAAACAAATATTATATTTATAATACACCAAATTACACACATATATATTAATAGTCTTCTTTTATCATAAACAATCGTTGAACCCCAAAGTATAGAACGCCATAAAGCAGCAAACATTTCAAAAATGTTTGATTTATTTATTTTCCATGTGCAACATGTTATTCCCAAAATTCCAAGACACAAAACATTAAAATAAAACACAACAGGATACCGTATCCTAAACCTCTTTATTGAATTTCCATATATTTCCCATTCCTCAACTTTTGCTGCAATACTTCTATCTAGAAGTTTTGCCAATAAACAAAGAAATATAAAAATAACATTGGCCAGCATTTCCCCCGTAATTGTACAGATAATTACGCTTTTGTAAATAGATGTTTTATACATTGCAGCAATGACATTCGCAAATATAGATGTTCCGCCAAAGAAAACCAACACTATTGCAGAAAAAATTCCAAGAATTGAAACAAACTCTGAATACGCATTATTAACTTTTTTGCTAATATCTTCAGCATTACTTAATTCTTGATCCATTGTTTGTTTCAATAAAAAAACCTGCTGATCAATCATCTGCATTTTATCCTCACTAGTAGACTGTATTGTTTTTAAATAATTAATACGAGCAATGTCAAGATTAATATGATCATACAATTTTTCTATTGATTTACAAACATTTCTTTTTCTATTATATGCGCATTTTATGTAAGCATTTTTTATTTCATCGATATTTTGAGATAACACATCCAAGTTTCCTAATTCTCCAAATGGATCCTTGTCAATTTGCGTTATCCATCCAAATATATCAGAATAATAATGTCTAAACCCGTCTCTTGAGTTTTCTGTAAAATAAATATCTTCCAAAATTTCAAAATATTTTTCTAATTGAACCGGATTTTCTAGACTTTTTTGATCTTTTGAAAGTTCAAATATTATTTTTTGTAATTTTAATGTTTTATCCTCAGCAGTTTTTTCCATTTTTTTATCCAACCTTCTTAATTAGATCTTTTGGTATAATTGCATTAGAATTTCCATATTTATTATAAATAATACTCCAAGCTTTTCCACTCTGATGTGTTTCTCTTACCAACTCCCACGGATATTTTTTACGTTTTAAATGAACTATCCTATCTATTAAGCTTTTTTCAGCATCTGTATAAGTTTCCAATTTGTTTGAATAAAGCATACTTATATACCTGCTTCCAAATGCACAGTATTGCCGATACACGCATGGAATAACCGGTCCGAACTGCCATGCTTGAAATTCGTCAGAAAACGCTTCCGTTCCTCTTGTTAAAAATTCTTTTTGAATATAATATAAAATTTTTTGCAATTGTAAATTACTAATAGGTTCACCTTCTGAGGTGCATAATCCAATTATATACCGCGATAACTCCAACGCGCTTTTCATACTTTCACCCATTTCGCTTTTATGATATATATATTATATGTTTGTCTTATCAAAAAGTCTATATTTTTACTAAAAAAACGTTCTGTATTTCTACAAAACGTTTCGCCAAAAATGTATGATGTTAAGAGTTTCTCTACAATAGAGAAATTGGAACGGATGGGCTCGAACCACCGACACACTGGATATAAGTCAGCTGCTCTACCACTGAGCTACGTTCCATGACTGCTGCCAGGCCCATTTCCTGGCAGTGTGCTCATAAAAGGAGGATTTCATCTGTTCTTTTGAAATCCATTGTAATGATATCACAGATAAAGTGTGTCATTCTATGTCATCTTGAAATTGCAGAGAGCTGATGAATGAATTCTATGTATGTGTTTCCAGCTATAACTCATATTTAAAGCTACTTCCTCCCATTTCAGTCCTATTATATATCGTAATCTCAACACTTCCTGCTCATCTTCGTTCTTTATCTGTCTGATCTGTCTCTCGATTTTCTGATAACATCTGGCTTTTTCCAGCCGTTCTGCCTTCAGGAGCTCGATCTGCTCATCTAAAATAGCTATGTAATCTGACAAATCTGACTGACTGCTGCCCTTAGGCATTCCGTCATTGACCACGGAAGGAAACATCTTGTCTGACCTCAATCGCTGGATCTCGTCAAGGATATCCTTTTCTCGCTTCACTGCTCTTCGATAGGATTTTAAATATTCCTTTTTCTCTTCGTTTTCTTTCTGGGTTTCTGTTTCCAATGTTGCCCTCCCCTTTCGATGCTTTCAGCCGGGAACGTGTATGCTCCCGGCTTTCTCTGCATTTCTTTTATTTATCCGCGATCACGGCATCGGCTCCCTGGACTGTAAGCCAGCCATTTTTATAGTGAGCTTCTGCCTCCTTCATCTTGATCAGCTCATCTGTAATGGATGCACTGAGTTCTTTATTGGCTTCTGCCTGCGCTTTTGCTTTTGTCTTTGTGTTCTCAGCTTCGGCTGCTGCTTTGACCTTGGCTTTCTTTGCATCTGCCTCGGCCTTGGTCAGTTCGATCTGGGCATCTGCCTCGGCCTGGAGCTTTTCCGTCTCCTTCTGGACTTTTACCTTTTCCTGTTCTGCCTGAGCCTGCTGTTTCTCCTGCAAAGCTGTCACTCTGTTATCAATAGCCTGTTTCAGCTTTTTATCCGGATGTACGTCTACGATAGAAGCATCCAGGACTTCAATGCCATATTTTTTGTGAAAATCTTTGTTGAGATACTCTGTAATGGCATTATTCAGTTCGGATCTGTTTCCGGAATAGATGTCCATCATGGAATAATCAGTTGTATCCTGTCTTATATATCTCACACAGGAGATACAAGTATAAGGTGATCCCATCTGCCCCATACCGGGCTTTCAGGATCTTTACCTTTTTATCTGAGAAAAAATCCACATCCAGGCGAAAAAAGCGGTTTCCTTCCTGCTTTCGCCTTGCCATATGGTTATGCCTCCAGTTCTTCCAAACAAATCTCTACCCGTGGTTTCTCGCTGTACTGTTTTCTCACATACAGTTCTACAACCTGTGTATCGTCCCTGTACGCCACACCGTTCAGAGCGTCCAGAACAGCCTTGGCAATGTTATCAATATCCGGTTTCTTTGTCGGCAGCAGTTCTCCGTTCAGCATTGCTGTTCTCTTTACTTTTGAAGTGCTTTTCGTCACCCCGTAAAATGCCTGGATCCGGATTCTGATATATGCCGCATCGGAAAAACGTTCTTCTCCTGCTGCCTGTAAATAGCAGGTCGAAATAAAATTCTCATACAGCACTGTCTTTTCCGGCGTGACGCTGCTCATTGCCTTGGTCTTCGGGTTATAAAAGGTTCTTGCTCTTGCTTTCCCCTGGGGCTTCCCGGGGACTGTAAAACAAATTGTCATGTCTTCTCCTTACTCTTACCGGAACGGAAGTTCTTCCTGGTCATACGCCTCTACGAATTCCGGTTCTCTTTCCGGTGCTGGCGGTGGCACTGTTCCCATCTTCTTAAATGCGCTCATTGCTCTTAAATACTGCTCATGAGTTAAGTTCTTCAGGTCCGTTACCCGGTACCGGTTGCCGACCGCTGAAAGTGCCGTTCCTGTCCGATACGCTTCTTTTTTAAGTTTCTCCAGCTCTGCTGCCGTGACCTTTACTCTCTGTTCCGCCTGCCTGGAAGGTCTTCCTGATCCCCCCCTCTTTGGTTCCTGTGCTGCATAATCCGGATCTTTGGAATCATCTATACAGAACAGGCCGTTTAAAGCATATTTCCTTGCATAACTGCTACAAGATCCAGTTACCTGGGCGGCGTCCATCTTTGGCTTTTCTTCAACTTCTCTGGCATATGCCGTGTTGACGATACGTTCCGCACTTTCGATATCCTGTAAGGCAGCAGTCGCTTTTATGTAAAAACGGTCACCGATCTGTACGATCTCGTCTCCTATAAGAAGGATTGCTTTCACTTCTTTGAGAAGTGGCTTAACGGCTTCCTGAATATCTTCGCAACTCCTGTAGTGAAAATCCCCAAATTTGTTATACTGGCCCTTGGGTGCTTTCAGGTTTTGCTGAATATGCCATAACTTTTCTTCAATTTTCATAGCTTGTATCCTTTCTGGCACTTGTTTTTCTCTCTGGATTCCTATATAATAAATATATAGCTTATATCCATTGGGCCCCAGGAGTTGCCGCTCCCAGGGCTCTTTTTCTTTATCATTTCTGATATCCCGTTCCAACCACGAAGTAAAACGCTACCATCCAAAACACTCCGGCCATCAGGATCATGTCTGCTGGGCTTCTCCACTGCCAGAACGGAAGGTTTGCTGTCGGGAGCGCGATAAAAAGGGATATGATCGCATCTCGTTTCATGGTTTCCTTACCTATCAATCCTTTCAATCTCCACGAATCTCTTTGCGTTAATGAAATACGTCCATCTGTTTTCTGATGTATGTATTGCATAGCCCCACGGGAATGCGCCCTGCTGTAAGCCTTTTCTTACGGTATCGTGATTCATTCCCAGCAGTTGTGCGGCTTTCACAACGTCCAACCGCGGGATAGTTCCTTTTCGGGGGATGCGGAATGGCACCGGATTCTCTTCGTTTTTGAAATAATCTGGATTAAGTCCCAGGGATATAGCTATATCGCTCTGGACTTTTTCTGATGGGATCTGTTTTCCTGACAGGTACTGACTTATGGAGCCTTTACTTTTTCCTGTCATACCTACAACCTGTTTCTGATTAAGGTCAAGATCCTGCATAGTTTCTTTTAATTTCTCGGAAAAACTCATTTCTGTTCACCTCCAACCTTATGTTTATAGAATTTTCACTACTTTGTCGAACGCTTTTTCTTGTGTTTTCAACAGTACACTCCTATTCTGTATATACAGGGTGCTGGCACACCCGAGTATTTAAGAAAGGAGGCCAAATTATGAAAACATTCGATACTTTTTATTCTGAATATAGGGATCGTCTAAACAGCTCCGTGCAAGAAATTGCCTCTGAAATGAGTGGCGGTCCTTATAGTCCTTCAGAATTTGCAGGAAAGCTTATTGCCGCAAACCAAATGGTTAACAGGATTGCTATCCCCATCCCTATAAAGGCTCCTATAATACCTCCAGCTATGGGGATCGCTGCGTCTCTCAGAAAATCTTTAATTTTCTCCATTTCAGCTCATCTCCTTTGGCTTTTCTTGAAGTTTGTGTACAATAGCTAATGTGTGTTGATTGCTTTTTTTCGTCATTTCACACATTTCTCTTACGTAGCCATCTACTTCCTTAAAATAGTAGGTGGCTACTATTTTTGCTGTGATGGCTGAAATAATCGCAGAAGCTATTATTGTTGTCATTTCGCCACTCCTCCTATCCGGCCTTACGGGCCTCAACTGGTTGTCCTACAAGTCTCTTTTCCTGTTCCGGTGTGTCTCTGGCTCTTTAAATCATTTCTCTATTCATCCTCCAAACTCTGTGTTATACTTTCATTTGAGGAGGTATAAAAATGAACCAAATTATTTCAATTCTGAATTCGTTTAAAGAAATCATTACTTTTGAAAATATTACTTTTTTACTTGGATTAATAGGCTCTGCCGGTACTGCTTGGCAAGTAATTCAGTCACGGCGCAAAATCCATTTAAGTTTACCTTATTTCGGATATAGTGCAGATAGACAACTGGCTCTGGCTTATATCCAATTTGACAACCTTTCAAATTCCGCTATATCAATCACGGATATCTCCATTGTTATTAATGGAATTACCTATCCATGTGATAAATTGCCAACTACTGTTGCTTCTTTTGACAGGAAAATCGGCGGAAAAACCGTTTCATCAAACAGTCTGTATAATATGTCTCTTCCGGTTTGCTTATCTGGTTATGGTGGGAGTAGTGGTTATTTTGTTTTTCAGATTCCATCAGAATCTGCTCCACTTGATTCCACGTGCCAGTTGTTTTTAATTTCATCTAGTCGTGGTTCGTCATTTCGAGTTGAACTGAAACCTGACCAAGAATATTTTTCTTAACAGAACAATCTAACATTTATTCTTTCTTTACCTCCTGTCCGGCCTTGCGGGCCTCATGCTGATTCCTTCTGATCCGACAGCAGATACTCCATGGTTACTCCAAGATAATCTGCTACTTTCTTGATTTTTCCTATTCCGGGCTGATGTGTATCCCATTTATAAATAGTACTTCTTGCAAATCCTAAATCGGCTTCCAGCCTTGTTACCGGAATGCCTTTTTGTTTACAGGCGTTTTTTATATTTGTATAAATTGGCATTTTGCACCTCCTTTGTACTTCGCAAAATATTACGTTTTTTATTGACAAATTGCGCAAAATATTCTATATTAAAAGCGTGACCAATATAATACAGAACGCCATTTGTTATCTCCGGCATTCGCAATATCTTGCGCAACTTGTAATTTTTATTATACACAAGATATGGCGTATGTCAATAGTGAATTGCGCAAAATTTGGAGGAACTTACTATGGGACTTTATGAAAACGTAAAGGAAGCCGCCAAAGCAAAGGGATATTCTATAAACAGACTGGAAAAAGAACTCGGATTTGCAAGAAGTTACATAAGTAAATTCAAAAACATAACGCCCAGTGCTGACAAAATCCAAAAGATTGCAGATTTCCTTGACGTAACATCTGAATTTCTACTGAATGGAAAAGAAAGCGGTTCCGAATCTGCACTTAACGCCAAAGACAACCGTGACATCGCCAAAGATCTGGACAACATTATGGAAAAACTCACTGCCGGTGAGGATGGCCCTGCCAGCTACAATGGAGAAGAACTCAGTCCAGATGCCGCAGAGCTGTTCCGGGATGAGTTGGAGATTGCTTTGAAGCGATTAAAGATTATCAACAAAGAGAAATACACACCAAAGAAATACAAGAAGTAGGTGAGATGCTTGAATCGTGACATCAAAAAGATTGTTTCGTATTACAAAAGAAAAACAGGAACCGCAGATCCTTTTGATATTGCCGATCAGCTTGGTATTATCTACCAGATCTGCAATCTGCAATTTGAAGGATGCTACATGTTCCTGAAAAATCACCGCTACATATTTATCAATGAAAATCTTCCGGAGCACGAACAACGTCTGGTCATGGCTCATGAGCTTGGCCATGCTCTCCTGCACCGGAAAGAAAACTGTTACTTCATCAGAAATAAAACGCTTCTATTAAATTCAAAAAAGGAAATCGAAGCGAATAAATTCGCTATGGAGCTACTGCTGCCAGATTCATTTTTTGAAGAATACAGAGAATTTACTATTGAGCAGATATCTAGGATGACTGGATATCATAAAAAATTAATAGAATTGAAATTAGTAAACGAAAGGAAAAAATAATGGATAGTAATTTACTTTCACTATTAAAAATACCATCTGTTTCCGAAGGCATTCACTACTGGATTATTCGAACTAATGGCGGAGATTATTACGAAGACTTTACCTTGCATGAATATATTTCAATTTCATGGGATTACGTTTCTCTTAGTATCTTATACACTAAAGATGACGATGAAATAAAACGACTCATAGAAGTGTATGAGAAAATGTCCACGACACCAGAAGATTCAGATGATGAAAGTGATGGAACTACTAAGGGCAAAATTACTGCTATATTAAATAAAATTAATCGTTTTGTTTTTGAGATTGACAAAGGAGACATAATCTTAATACCAAGCAAAAATTCTGATCGCATAGCAATCGCAGAAGTTGTTGGTGATGTATATGAGACAGAAAATTATGTTGAATCTTACTTGCAGGCAAATCCCACTACTGAAATTATTCCATGTCCTTATCGTAAAAGAAGAAAAATCAAAATATTAAAAACTATAACCAAAGGACAAATGGATATATACTTAGCAAGAGGATTTAATTCTCAACATGCACTTTCCTGTATGGATGAATATGCCCCATATATAAACAGAACCATCTATGGTATTTATTCAAGAGGCGATGAACTCCATACTACATTGCATGCAGGACACCCTAATGGACTTACATTAAAAGAATTAGTTGAGTTCTCTACTCTGCTTGAGAAAACAGCTTCTTCCATAGCTCAACAGTGTGAAATTCCATTTAATCCCTCACAAGTTGAGGTAAAACTTAATATTCACTCTCCTGGTTTAATCGAATTGATAGGCTCGCTTTCAGGTGCTGGTATTGTTCTTTCTCTTTTGATATTTGCAGTTAACAATCTCATCAATGGTGGAAAGCTTAGTATTTCCTATAAAAAAGACGATCAAACCGGGAAAACAGATTTTTCTGTCACTTCAGAATCTCCTGGAATAAGTGGAAATGCCCAAAAAAATAAACGAATTGAATTAAAAGAAAAAGAAGAATTATTAGAATTGGTTAACAAGTTAGATGTTAAAACTCCAGAGGTTGTGGCCGCAATCTTAAATGGTGACAAAATTACACCTAATATGCTCGTTGCACCACAACCTGTAGAACAATTACCTGAATCTTCAACGACAAAGTCTGAAGATAATGTGTAATGCATCATTCAAATAATTGATAGTTCTTTTTGTAATCAAAATGAAGGGGATAAAAATAACAAGTAGTACAAATACGATTTCGCTTTTTACAAAATAAAGCGCATGGATTAGTACTTTAACCATTATGCAATATACAAAAATGTAAAGTGATATTTTATCAATTTTTGAATGATACTTATTCAAAACATTTTTCATATTGTTCCCCCTTTCTCTTAAGGTCATTATAACACAGCTTCTAAGTAAATCAATTTACTTTTTAATTTTATCAGCAAAATATAAGGAGAACTCACATGCCAGAATTAAGTAGATTTGAAGGAATGGTTATTAAAATGTTATTTAACGACACTGTCCAACACAATAAACCGCACGTCCATGTTACTTATGGTGAATACAGGGCCTCTGTCGGTATTGACGGCGAACTGCTTGCTGGATCACTTCCGCAAAAACAGTTTAAAATGCTGGTTGGCTGGCTTGCTCTGCACGAAGATGAAGCTTATGCAGCCTGGAACAAAGCTGTCAGGGGTGAACATTTTGACAAAATTAAACCTTTACAGTAAGGAGGAATTTTTTATGTTTATTTCAAATGGAATTGTTTATGCCAGTGAACGCCCACAAAATATACAGATTATTGCAGCAAAGCCATTGGATGATATGATGATGCTTCTCACTTTTTCAACCGGTGAACAGCGGCTTTTTGATGCTTCCGTATTAAATGGCCCCGCTTTCGCTCCATTAACTGATGAAAAAATATTCAAAAACTGCAAAATCGTAGATGGAGTTGTCACCTGGATGGACGAAAATGTTGACTGCGCTCCTGAATATATGTACGAGCATAGTTACGCATATCCGTCTTTAAAATCCGTAATTTAAATTCCAAAAATCTTAAATTCAAATAAAAATCGTCCCTGTGCTACCAACACAAGGACGACTACGAGGGTTTTTACATCCCTCTCCATATTGCAAGGCTCGCTACCAACGAACCTTGCGCCCGTAATCAATACGGGCACTCATTTCAAGACTACTGCTCCGAAGAATACAGTAGTACACCCATATGATATTGTATCATCTTCGGAGACGGTTGTACATTCAGAACATTTGTACGACCGTTATTTTTGTACCCAATTTTAAGGAGGATGATAAATTATGGCTGAAGGAGTAAGAAAAAGAGGTAAGAGCTGGTCTTATTATTTTGACACAGCAAAGATCAATGGCGAACGAAAAAAGATAGAAAAGGGTGGATTCCGCACACAGAAAGAAGCACTTGAAGCACGAGCTGCTGCCATCGCAGAGTATAATAATACTGGCAGATCTTTTACACCTAAAGAAATCAGTGTGGCCGATTACCTGGACTACTGGCTTGAAAATGCTATTCGGAAAAATATTGACCATGGATATACCTACAACACCTATCGAGATTACGAAGCTAAAGTAAGAATCCATTTAAAGCCTGCATTCGGAATTTATCGGTTGAGCAGTTTTCAGTATGCTCCTGATCGGATTCAAGAGTTCATTGACGACATGAAACGCAAAGGTTATTCAAAAAATATGGTTGAAAACACTCTGGGTTGTCTGCAAGGTGCACTTAATTATGCCATCGTTCCGCTGAAATACATTCAGACCAATCCCTGTGTACCAGTTAAAATCGGTAAAATGCCGATAAACCCAAGGGCAAAAGCTCATGCAGAATACGTCTGCCCCAAAGATGAATTTGATCGAATCATGCAACGTTTTCCACAGGAAAAATATTTTCACATCTCCCTTGTGTTGCCTTACTATACCGGTACCAGATTAGGAGAGACATTCGGCATTGATCTATTGCAAGATATTGATTTCAGCCGCCATGAGCTTCACATCCGCCGTCAAATGACCAAAGTAGGTAAAGAATGGTATATGAAGCCGCCCAAATACGATTCCTACCGCACGCTCAAAATAGGATCAACCCTGGAACAAGAATTAAAATATGTGATCCAACGTCAAAAGATCAATCGTATGAAATATGGCGGAAACTACATGAAAACCTATTTGCTGCCAGATGGTTCCATTACTCAGATTAAAGCAGATGTAACTGTAAGCTATCAGGAAATTACTCCGTTATGCGTCAAAGATAATGGAAGCCTTGTAACTCCTGACTCCTTTAAATACTGCGCCAGAGTAATCCATATGGAGCTTGGCAACGTTCTGTTTCATGCTCACTGTCTGCGGCACACTCACGGAACGATCCTTGCAGAAAACGGAGTTAATCCCAAGACAGTTATGGAACGGTTAGGGCATAAGGATATACAGACAACACTTCGTACATATACATTTAATACCGAAGTTATGCAACAGACCGCTGTTGATATTTTTGAACAGGCAGTTCAATAAATACAAAAAACGGTTGAGCAACTCTAGTTGGTTCAGAGAGTTCAACCGTTTTCCTTATTAATTCGTTATTTTAATTTTGTGGGTGGCAAATGGGTGGCAAATCCACTGAACTTTACAGTTTCAATCCCGGAAACCCGCTTATTTACGGCAAATTAACGCCACTGTCTCAACGTGGACTCCCTGCGGAAACATATCCGTAGTAGAAACCCGCGTCAACTCATAATCCTCCGCACACAATACCTTCAGATCTCTCGCCAGAGTAGCACTGTCACAGCTCACATAAACAACCCTCTCCGGTTTCATCTTAAGGATCGTATTCAGAAGTACCTCATCACAACCCTTTCTTGGCGGGTCCACAACGATGACATCTGCATAAACGCCATTCTTCTCATACTCTCTCGGCAGCACTTCCTCTGCTTTTC
>OGCQ01001996.1_pt1 | contig 22389 bp, 16 predicted proteins | sample 1570161 | NCBI WGS metagenome assembly OGCQ01 (sample SAMEA4384402, study PRJEB24528) | human gut metagenome
CAGGTACTCCATGATGTAGATAATCTTCAGCTTCTGAAATGAGGAGCGAGGCATAAGGAGAGCCATGATCCCGAACCGCTGGAACTCTCCGTCAGTGATGCGGCAGAAATCCTGCGCGATAACGGTGTGGAAGAGGAACAGATCCTTGCGTTCCGTGATAGTTGCGTCACCCAGTTCGGTGATGGAGCAACACTGAACCCGGCCAATCTGATTGATAGCAGCCGCTTTGAAGTTAAGACCGCCGATGCGACAATTTCGGTCGATCCGGAGCATAGCTACTTGGTTGAGGCAAGGATCATTGATGGCCGGAAGTACTTGCTCATTCCCGCAGACGAGGATATTGAAGTCAATGGGTTTGGGGTTCGTGTCAAAGGCGAGTAAACGAAGACCGACTACGGAGGAATAATGATGGAATATAACAAATTGATCGCAGAGATGTCCCTTTCGGATGAGGTGGAGGGCTTCTATGTTTTGAAAGCTGCATATCCCAAGACAACCGCAACCGGCAAGCCGTTTTTGAGCGCCTCTCTGTCGGATCGATCCGGCTCCATCGAAATAAAAGTATGGGACTATTCTGGCCCCATCTCCTCTGCAGATGAAGGCAATGTTGTGAAGATCCGTGGCACTGTCTCCGAGTTCAGAGGCACCCCGCAGATTACTGTCGATCGGATCCGTTTGGCTGACGACAATGATACTTACGACCTGTCCGCCTTGGTCCCGGTGGCTCCCATTGATGTGGACACTACGATGGCAGAAGTGGAGAGACTGATCAGTTCGATTACGGATGCTGATTACAGGAAGATTTGCAGCACGATGATGGCCCGCCATAAGGAGTCCTTGAAGTCGATTCCGGCCGCTAAAAGCGTCCACCACGGATTTATCTCCGGACTTCTGATGCACACTGCGACCATGATGAAAACGGCTGATTTCCTGGCCGGCCTTTACGGGGATATCATCGATCGCAGCCTGCTACTTGCAGGCACGTTCCTGCATGACTTTGCCAAAGAGAAGGAGTTTACCTTCTCTCAGCTCGGTCTGGTCACGGAATACTCGGTGAAGGGACAACTCCTTGGGCACCTTGTGATGGGCGCACAGGAAGTTTCCAACGTAGCTGCAGAACTTGGTATCCCTGAGGACAAGTCCGTTTTGCTGCAGCACATGATTCTTTCCCATCACGGAGAGCCAGAATTCGGCGCTGCAGTGAAGCCCATCTGTGCGGAGAGCGAGCTGCTCTCCCAGATCGATATGCTTGACAGCCGGATGGAAATCTACCGCGAGACCTTGGCTGGTCTCCAGGTGGGAGAGGTGAGCAGTCGCATCTTCGCGCTGGACAAAAGAGTGTTCAAGCCTCATGAATTGAATGGGTGACGGATATGGCTATTGGAGAGAAATATGCTCCACTTGGAAATTGGCTGAAGGAACACGGAGGAGACTCTGTTAAGCTTACTTTCGATGAGTTGAACCAGATCATCCCAATCCCTAACCACGCATATAAGAACAGACCATCCTGGGCAAATCTCTCAAACCCTGCATCCTTTTGCTCCAGCTGGATCAGTGCGGGATACGCTGATGAAGGGTGATAAGGTTGTCGAGATAGCCAAAGAACATCCCGATTGCATCCTGCTCAGACTTTTTTACAGGGATAGGCACATTGAAATTTGCAAGATTACCTCGGCTGATGCGCTGTCTTGTTCCGCCTGCCAGACATGTATTAACATCATCAAAATATGCTTGTGACGATAAATACTGAACCAAGAACTTGTTGCTCATATCAGGTGCAGTTCTGACGATCGTACAGTCAACTGCCGTAATCATTTTTGTGCCTAAAAGCGGCACAATACAAGCTCTGCCGGCTGGTTCAGGCAATCTCGAAATAAGGATGTCACCGGGTAGCACTTCTTCGCAGTGGAGCCGATCAAAAGTGTCCTCAGATATCCATTTTTTGTTATTAGGCTTGTCCAAATATTCTGCTACACCAACATTGCCAGTTTGAACTAAACGCACACCGAAATCGCTCTGATCTTTTGATTCGATCCAGTCGCCATCTGTGAACTTCTCACATAAAGATGCTAACTTACGCTGTTCCCAAGAAAATGTTGAAGTGATGAACATCATAGAGATAAAAGCCTGAAAAGGACTGAATAATAATGCACATTTACGCTGATGAAGGGTGATAAGGTTGTCAAGCTGCTGAAAAAACTCTCCAACTTTTGCTTGTTCTATCTGATTGGGAAGCGAAATGGGAGTCTTTTTCCCACTTTCAATGGTATAAGTTCCAACAGTACCGATACCAGCTGATTCATTTATGAAGCCTTGAATCTGCTCCGCCGAGAACGAATAAAAGAGGAACTTGCCATCTATTTTATCTGAGTTTTGGAACCATATAATATTACCGTCTTTGAAATACAAAGGCTCCAAATTCCTCACTAAATAAGGCACTCCGATAGTACCAACACCCGTCACAAGCAAATCTGAAACACCGACTTTTCCCGACAATGTACTGTATTCTTCGTACTTCTCTTTTGAAATATAGAGATAGTCATCCGGCTCTTCATTCTTTGCAGCAGCAACAACATCTCTTGCTCTAAGGAACCTTACTCCACTGTCTGTCCAGTCTGATTGATGGATGCGCTTAACAGATGTAACATTCATCATATCACCGAGCTTACGCTGTTCCCAAGAAAAATCAAAAGAGCCAAGGAAACACCTTGGCTCTCTTGTTAAGACCGCATATTTTTTCATTTTTCGGCTTGCTTTAGCGGTGATGGCACTCATTACGGCATATCAACCTCAAATCCACCGGTAAGAATAAACTGCCGCAAAAGCTGATCCGTTTTCATATTGACCTTGGGCGGAATCAACTTGGTTTGTTCATATGCTTCAAAGAACGCTTTTGCTTTGGTCTTATCAACGCTCTTTTTCAGCTCGTCAAACCTGCCAAACTCATTGATAGTCGCTTCATTCAAGTTAAGCCCCATCATATTCCTGAGTTTATCCTCATCAAGACCGAAGATAGTCGCAAAACGATGAATTTGGTCATCTTTTGCTCTAAACTGATACTCCGTGATGTAGTCACGAAGCGTTTTTCCGTCCTCGGCAATGACATCGCCTCGCTCAATGTCGTGCAGAAAGATGTTTGCGTATTTCTGCTCCTCTTGCGTTAGGGCAGCAAAAGTTTTGTGAAGTTCTGCCTTTGCTTGCTCAATAGATTCCTCGGACGAACCTTCCTGTCGAATCAATTTGAGGTACTTATCGAAGCGACTGTTCATATAATCGGCATCGATAACCCCTGTGTCAATTTCAGTCAGGTATCCAACAAGATCGTATGGTATATCTATGTCTTGTGATCCGGGATCATCGGAAGAAGCAGCGGAAAGCTCTTTATAACGCTGTGCTAAAATCAAAAATGCGTTCTCATCGAACTCCATTGTAATTTCAATCGAATTTCCACTTTCCTCGTCCTTGAATGAGTAGGTGTGTTTGTCCCACCTAAATCCTTGGATTTTAGCAGCTTCAAGGTATCCGTTGAAATCTCTAAACAGCGAGGCGAACTTAGCTCTTACGGTTCCGTCCGCAGGCAACTTTTCAAAGTCAGGGATACCAGCATTCTTGAACAAATAGGCAATATCATCAAACACAGCGTTGAGCTTTCCGAGGTTGTAAGACAGTTTTTCAACGAACAGACCTATCGGTCTATCGCCGGAATAGAGCTTAACAGCTTTGCTCACATTCTGCTCCATCGTATGCGGCTTGCGATAATATCTGATGATGCCAAAAGGCTTATCGGGTCCGAAAAGTCTGTTGGTTCTGGAAAATGCCTGAATGATGTTCTCATACTCCAGTATCTTGTCCATATACAGCGTGTTGACCCACTTAGAGTCAAAGCCGGTAAGCATCTGATCCACTACAATCAGGAGGTCGAGCTGCTTCTCAGGCTCTCTTTCGACCCGCTTATATTGCTCTTTGTGGGCAAGGCGTAGAGAAAGGTCTTTTTTGAAGCGAGCGTGTGTAGCAATCGAAAAATCCTGACCAAACATCGTATTATAGTCAGTAAGGATTTCGATTAAGCCTTGCTCTTTATAGAAAGCAATCGGCTGCCCTCTGTATTCTTTGTAGTCACCATCTTCATTGCTGATATTGGGGTCAAAAAGGCAACTGATCCTAAGTTTCGGCATTGCAGCCTTCAACAGTCGATAGTAGTCTATTGCTTCGGGGATGCTGCTCGTTGCAAAGATTGCGTGGAATTTCCCGTTGTGACTCAAAGTAAGCCAGTTTTCTTGAATATCCTCAACAACCTTGCTTTGATGCTCCGAGGAAAGGTACTGAGTTTTTGGAAGATAATCTTCAATGCCCTTGACCCACTTTCCGTCATCGCCCAAGAAGCCCGCCATCTTGACGGTGGAGGAGTCCATATACTCATAGAATATTTTTGCCTTTTTGGGATCGCTGATTGCTTCTTCTTCGGTTGCTGCTTTTGCTTTTTCCAAGGCAACCACCTTGCGGACATCCTTATCACGGAAAGTCAGGACTTTATAAGGATCAAATCCAAGCACATTCTTATCCCTGATACCATCAGCAATGCTATATCTATGGAGTTCATTGCCAAAAACATCTGTTTGGGCATTGTTTTTCTTTGCATTCTCCTCAAACACCGGTGTGCCGGTAAAGCCAAAGAAGATGGCATTGGGAAATGTTTCCTTGATGATGGATAGCATATCTCCAAAAGTTGAACGATGAGCCTCGTCAACAATAAAAACAAGCCGTTTGCCGTTGATTATTTCAATGTCGCTTGCATTAAGTCCTCCGTCCTCATCTCGGATATTGCTCATCTTCTGAATAGAGGTAACAATTAGGGTATCTGCCGTTGCGTTGCTTTTCAGCTTAGTCAAAAGGACATATGTGTTCTCTGTTGCCTGCACGGTTTCGTTCTCGTCCGCAAATGCCCGATATTCCTTGAGCGACTGCGTTCCTAACTCAATACGGTCGGTAAGGAAAATAACCTTATCAGCATCATTGGAGTTTGCAATCAACTGAGCCGACTTAAAGCTCGTCATCGTCTTACCTGAGCCGGTGGTATGCCAAATGTAGCCGCCACGCTGCTTACCGCTATCCCACTTCGTTTTAGACACAACATCGGAAATTGCGCTGGCTGCGTAATACTGGTAGCTTCGCATTACCTTCAGAACACCGTCAGCATTGTCGGCAACAGTATAAAAACCAATGAGCTGGTGCGCCATAGGGATGGACAGCAGCGAGGAGGCGATAGCTTTCCAATCGTTGATAGGCTCATTATTGAAGTCAGCCCAATGGAAATAGTAATCAGTATTGAACTTTCCGTCAGGTCCGGGATTCGCAAAATAACGAGTTTCTTCAGGGTTCATTGCTACAAACACCTGAACGAGCGAGAACAATCCGGTAAAAACGCCCTCATATGAGTATTTCTCAATCTGATTATATGCTTGACTGACGGGGACACCGCTGCGCTTCAGTTCGATATGTATGACAGGCATACCGTTGATAAGCAGCATCAAATCACCACGACGGTCATTCAGCATTTTTGACTTGCTCGGAAAAACTGGTTGTTGTACGATCTGATACCGGCTCTGTCCAGCGGCGATTTCCCTGCGATCATATATTTTCAAGCTGATTTCAGTGCCGAAATGGAGCTTATCATCAGGGTTATCACGCTTGATGGACACAGTTTTTCCGTTGATAAAGCCATTGAGTTTTAACGGTGTTCTAAGTTCCGTGATCTGTTCGATGATCTGCTGCATTTCGCCATCCGTAAGAGGATAGTTATTCAAGCGGTCAATTCCACGGTTGTTATCAAACAGGATCTTTGCCCAATTTCGGATGAGGTCTTGCTCGGTCGGGTTCTTGATGACTTCTTTTTCCCATCCTTTATCCGCCAAGACTTTAATCAGGGCTTCCTCAAAGTCCGCTTCTTTTTGGAATGTCATTCGATTTCCTCCTTCCTGCGAAATTGATGTCACACGAACATCTTTTCAAGCATAGATTTCTTGATATTTTGGAGCTTTTCCAACTCACGCTGATGAAGGGTGATAAGGCTATCGAGTGCCGTAAAGTATGTACCAATAGCAGCCTGCTCACTAATGTTTGACGGGATGGAGAACACCGTTTTGGACACCAATTTCCAATCTGCCCTCGGCATTTTCGTCCCGGTCGATTGATTAGCTACTTCATCGAATTGCCGGCTCTGAATCAATCGATATAGAAAGCTGCTATCAGCATTTTGAGGCTGCAATACCCAAAAATCGCCCACAGCAAGCCCATCAAATGTGGGCAAAAGCCAGTTTTGCAAGTATGGGCGGAGTTTTCCGTAAAGGACATCACCTTGATGAAATACGATGCCTGATTTGCTACTTTGCTTGGCGTAGATGTCTTTGTTGAGCCGACCTGTACCTGACACTATATCCTCATATTCAACTCTTGGAAGGGTATCATCGGAGCATATTACCGATGATCGCACAGCGATTTCTTCAAACTTACGCTGTTCCCAAGGGTCAGTAAATCCCTTAAAGCGAATTTCGGGGTAACTGCTGCCATTTTGCGGGAACATCTTTTCGAGCATAGACTTTTTCACATTCGTCAACTTTTCAAACTTACGCTGATGAAGGGTGATAAGGTTGTCAAGCTGGTCTAAATAAGCACCGATCTTCCGTTGTTCCTCGACTGAAGGTACAGATATTTCAATTTTCAGAAAATCGGACTCGTGTATTCTCCATTGACCATAAATGACACCCTGACGCCATTTGACCATAGCATTTATAAAATCTTTTCTGACTAATCTTCTTCCTAAAAAATCCGAGTCAGCAATGCCAGTGGGTTCAAAAATGCTATATACTGGTGAAATGCAGGCTTTTCCGTACTTATTCAGACCTATTGAGCCGGTTTCAAGGTTGTTGGAGCTATATATGAAATCGCCTTTCTCTGTTTTCTTATATAGCTTGTTTACCGTGTCCGTAACTAAGGCGCTTCGGTCATAACGCTCACCTTTAGGGGCAACACCTTCATTTGCTATGAATGCCATAAGGGGATATTCATCGCTCATTGGTGCTTGTTGACTACGCTCTATGAGCAAATCCCCAACCTCACGCTGTTCCCAAGCGTCTGAGAATCCTTTGAAGCGAATTGCGGGAGCATCTGATTTTTTCGTCATTCTGCACTACCTCCCAGCAATTTCTTCAACTCATTAAGTCCCAGCATATCATACTCATTACCCTCAAGGTCATCGATCATTCCCGAAAGCGTTGCTTCGGTTTCGCTGATCTGCTGTTCGACCTCGAAGAAAGTTGTAGCATACTTGTTTTGAAGGGCTTGAATTTTGCTCACCAAGCTGTCGATTACGGTATCAGGCAGTTTGTGAATGCTCTCAATGAGAGGAGCAATCCACTTCTTTTCGAGCAGATCCAAAGCCTGCTCGTCGCTCAGTCTTTCAATCGTATCCTTTGTTTTTGCCTGCAACGCAGCACTCTTTGCCTTGATCTCCGCCTTGATTTCTTTCTCGCTCTTGACCAAAGACTCTACCTTTTCTAAGAGTGTACGAAGCGCAACGCTTTCAGGAGAACGGTCTTTCTTCAGTTCCTTAATCTTTTTGGATACTTCTTTCGGAACGAAAGCATCGCCTTCCTCGGTGAGAACATCGTTGCAGCTCTCTTTATCCTCCTCTGTCATTTCATCAAGGATGGACTCATATTCAGACGGGATTTCCGCCAAACGGCTTTCCAAACCGTGGAGCTCATCCGTTTCTGCGGAGAGCAAAGTCGCCTGTACCAAGTCAAACGGGATAATGTGACCTACCCAGCCTTCTTGCACCTCTTGATCTTTGCCATCCTTTTTCTTGATGACAAGGTTCGGATCGACTTCCTTTGTCGCAGAAAAGCCCTCGGTCTGCAAGACCTCAAGATCAATAGAAATCCCAGTCCAATCGTCGTCAAGGAGTTGGAACGCCGCATATTTGTCGATAAGCGGAATATCCTTCAGACGCTCAAAAATATCAGCGCTCAGAACGGTTTCAGCCTTAGAGATTTCAATGCTTTCCATCCGGTCGATGAGTTCTTCTTTCAGGAACGCCGGGAAAGTAGAAAAGGCGGCATTAAAAGCATCCTCAAATCCGACCACATCGGGGTGGCTCTTGATGGCACTCTTAATGTCATCGACAGACACATTCACATAGGGGATGCCACTCTCTGTAAACAGAGCCTTTTTCAGTGCCGGGAACGCCGTCCAAAATTCGCCCAGCTCTTCAATTTCTGCCGTCGGGATACCGCCAAACATAGACGCATAGACATCCCAATGCTCGGCTGCTTCAGATGAGTCCACATAGCGAGGAATGTTCAGGTTATAATCATTGCTGCGAATTTCTTCACGACTGACAACTCGTGAAAACTTCGGGACGCTTTCACGCTTGATAAAGGTGTCTGCTATGCGTTTAATGTCAGACGCACGGAGCTTGTTATTTTTACCCTCTTTGATAAATCCCTTGGATGCGTCGATGATAAGAACATCGGTGTTCTCACGCTTTTGGCGCAGCACCATAATAATGGTGGGGATCCCTGTCCCGAAGAAGATATTTGCAGGCAGCCCGATAATGGCGTCGATATGGTTATTCTCGATCAGGTTTTTTCTGATTTCACCTTCCTCACCGCCACGGAACAGTACGCCGTGGGGAAGAACAATTGTCATAATGCCGTCCGGTTTGATATGGAACAGGTCGTGAAGTAGGAAAGCATAGTCGGCTTTTCCTTTGGGAGCAAGTCCAAAACGAGCATAACGAGGATCTCCCTCTTTATTAGACGGATCCCAAGCCTGCGAATACGGCGGATTGGACACGACCGCATCCACATAGAGAGGGTTATAGGTATTGACCGGATCATTTTCATCAAAGTACGGCCAATCCTCCTCGAGAGTATCGCCGTTACGAGTGATAATGTTAGCGGGATCAATGCCTCTCATAACCAAATTCATTCGGGTCAGGTTATAAGTATTCTCTTTCAACTCCTGAGCGTAATACTGAATATTGTTGTCGTCGCTCATATACTTCGCAACGCTTTGACCAATATTGATAAGCAGTGAGCCCGAACCGCTTGTCGGGTCGTAGATTTTGATTTCACTTTTACCCTTCAAATGACTCGCAACGATCTCGGACATCAGAAGCGATACCTCGTGCGGGGTGTAGAACTCGCCAGCTTTCTTTCCAGCATTTGCTGCAAAGTTACTGATAAGATATTCGTAGATGAAACCGAGAACATCGTAGTCCTGCTTGCCATCCATAGGAATATCTTTTATCAGCGTCAGCAGCCCACTAATTGCTTTCGTTTGTGAACCGGAGCTATCGCCAAGTTTGGAAAGGCCTGTTTGCAGGGTATCAAATACTTTTTCAAATACCCTTTTATGCGAACTAGAAATTAGTCGGCTAAATGCAGAAAGAGCATCACGGACATTTGAAACATCAAAGTCCTTACCCATCGTGAGCCAAGTGGAGAAAAGATCCTTATAGGCAATAAAGTAGCCTATGTTTTTTTGGATCCATTCAACTGTTTCGGCATCTTCCTCCGATACGGTTTTCAGGAGTTCATTATCATAGTCGTTCTCCTTCAAGAACTTAACTTCCTTATCGGAAAGATACTTGTAAAAAATAAAGCCTAGTATGTAATCCTTATATTCATTTGCTTCAATTTTGGAACGCATTTGATTTGCGGAAGCCCATATTTTCTGAGCAAGTTGTTGCTTATTCATTCTGTGACCCCATCCTTTTTCTTTTTCTAAGGGCAACGTACTACCCCCTATCATGATACACACAACTAGTGTCCCATAAAACGGACTTACTTTTCGTCAGAAACAAACTCCATAATATCGTCAGTTGTACAATTCAAAGCAGAGCAGATTTTTCCCAACACTTCAGTGCTGACATTTTCATCACGACTAAGCTTATTCATTGCGTATTTTGTGAGCCCTGCAGCTTCCTGCAAATCTCTTTTCTTCATATCTCGATCAAGCAGAATGTGCCAGAGTTTTTTATAGCTTACAGCCATCATATCATTCCTTTCTCTCGGTCCGCGAGTAAGTACTAAAACACATTTTATATTATAGCATATAATCCCGAAATAGCAACTATAAATCCCGAAATATCAAACTTAATTCCGATATTTCACACCTGTGTAAGCTCGACAGTAACCGAATAGCTTGGGAACAGCGTAAGTTGGGAGATATTGCTGACATTGTGGGTGGTGGAACCCCAAGTACAGGAAATCAGAGCTATTGGGACGGTGATATTGATTGGTATGCACCTGCTGAAATTGCGGATCAAATCTATGCAAATTCGAGTCAGAAAAAGATAACCGGCTTGGGTTATGAGAATAGTTCAGCCAAAATGCTTCCTCCCGGTACAGTCCTGTTTACATCTCGTGCAGGGATCGGGAAAACAGCCATTTTAACCCGAAAAGGCTGTACTAATCAGGGATTTCAGTCCATTGTCCCACATCGTGGAGAGCTTGACTCTTACTTCATTTTTTCTCGAACCGAAGAATTAAAACGATATGGAGAGCTTGTTGGGGCTGGATCAACTTTCGTCGAGGTTTCGGGAAAGCAAAATTTGTTGCTGCATTGAAGGTCTACTATGCGACCGATGAAGGTTCGAATCCACGGCAGCATCTCCGAAGCGTCATAAACATCGGCGATAAAACGGCAGGTCTGATCGTCCAAGAGCTCTATGCGGCCGTGGCGCTTTTCGCGATCCAGTCGATGAAGAATGAATTCCTCACCGGGACCGAAGTGGATCGTCATCTCAATATGATCCAGGTTATAGTCCGGGCCAGTCGAAACGCCCCAGAGATGCTCATCGAATTTCTGCTGGAAACCTAAGTACTTTTCATACTGCTTTTCAACGCTTCCGGCTGTGACTTTCTTGATCGCGTCCAAGCGGAAGAATATCAGGTGCCTGCCACGGTAGTGGTAGCCGAGGAGATATTGCCTGCCGGATTGCGTGCTGCTGTAGATCTTTAGCGGGCAGACAGTTCGTTGGTAGTCGCGCCCATTGCGCAAGCTGCAGATAGAGAGCTCCACTGCTCGGCGCTCGTTGATCGCCAGCAGCAGATCACACAGAATATCGCTATCAAGCGCGTGCAGAATGTAATGGTGCTTGAAGCGAAAGATGTCCTCTGTGTGTTTCAGCTTATCCAAAAGGAAGGAACCTACGACACCAAGAGGATCTGCTTCTGAATAATAGGCAAGCGCATCCGCCCAGGAATCCAAGTCGATTTCAGCATTGTCAGTCCTCCGGTAGATGACTTCACGCCCGATTTTCTCCGACTGCAATAAACCGATATCTTCATATTCCTTGAGTTTCTTCCGCACGGTGGACTCATCTAGGGAGAAGTCTCCGTTGAAATGTGAGAGGTAGACATCGTTGATCCGGTCAACAATCTCCTTGGAAGATAGCGCACTGCCATCCGCAAGAAGATCCATAATATAGAAGTGGAGGGTAATGTCCTTATCCGTGAAGCTCTTCGCTTTGAATGCCTTATAAAGCGGATTGCAGGGAACTCTCCGGCTATCCATAGAGAGAAATACTTTCTTTCCGGATGACTCTTGATGAAAAGACATGTAGTCGCCCAGCCAGCTTTCAATTCTGCGCCGTTCGTTGTCATAGCTCCTGGCGCTCTTCATTCCATACTCATCACGGCTCTTAAATCCATAGACATAGAACTCGCGCATATAGTTCCGGATCCGTTCAAAGCTTTTGACCAACTCGCTGTATGCCATGCACTCCACCTCCTCTTCGCCAGATAGTATCACTTTAGATTGTTAGATGTCCAAAAGAACGGACAGCATCAAAGCAATCCTATCAATACCGACTACTCGACACAAAGTGTCTTACTATGATTATGTTCAGACTGCGAAAAAAATCAACACTTTTCGGAAGAGCATCAGACTACATTGATATTCTTCCAAAATGGAGAATCCCTTCTATGCCCACCTGATGAGTTCGCAACTTTTTTTCCGTGATTTTTCCTGATCCAGAGGGTATCCTTAGGTCAAGAAAAGCGCAGACAGCAACACTACGAAGCATATGACTTTTAATCATAGAGGCTACTTCCGATGAGCCTTCCGGCGAAGTTGGAACATGAATGCGCTTTGTGAAAGACGCCAACAGCAATCTACACTATCAACATTAGCTCACTTATGGAGCATGCGGCTTCAGGCCGGACGATAAAGGGTGAAAGTCCCTTTGTGATGATAACCAGCGGCGTCTTGTAAGATGTAGCGGCTGGCAGTACTGTAAGACTTCTGACGCCAGGCCTCGTAGCCAAAACCGTTTGAGTTTTCAATGCCAGACCGCTGCATTTCCAGGAAAGGCACCAACAGCAAACGATCAGAATAGCTAAGATGGTGAAAGCAGGCGGTTCATACCCGTCGTTCGTGGGTTCGATTCCCACTTCATATGGTGCCTTGTTTTACAGAGAAAGATGCCAACAGCAACACAACATGCATCCGACAGTAATCGTAACTATCTTGTGACCATGATGGCATCTTGTGAAAGGCCCGTACAGCAAAAAGCACTCTTGTCAGGGAAGTTTTGACCACGGCGTTACTACGCTGAAATTTGCAGTTCCTTTTGGAACCGGGCCTTGTCTTATTATACTGCGATTGCGTTAGGAGGGATCATCATGCTGCAGTATCTAAAGAACGAAGCGAATCTGACCCATACGGAAAACGGAGCGGTTACATATCAGTCCACCCAATCTGAGTGTTTGGATCTGTTTGCGACCATCGGCGCACTCCGACGGGAGAGTGACGAGAAGATCACAAATCGATTCCTCCGCGCATACGCAGAGAATGCTGATCTCGCCATGAAAACGCTGTTTTTCGCAAGAGATATCCGTGGCGGTATCGGGGAGCGCCGCGTCTTCCGCACCATCCTCAAGTGGCTTGCGCACAATGAGCCTCAGTCTGTGGAAAAGAACATCCCCTACATTGCAGAGTATGGACGCTATGACGATCTCCTTGCCCTGATGGGTACCAAATGTGAGCGGGAGGCTCTTGCGTATATCAAAAAGCAACTCGAAGCCGATTGCAAAGCGCTGGAGGCGGGCGAATCGGTATCCCTTATGGCCAAGTGGCTCCCATCTGTCAATGCCTCCAACGATGACGCGATTCGGCACGCAAAGCACATCGCCCGCGCGTTGGGCATGAACGATGCACAGTATCGCAAAACCCTCAGCGCCCTGCGAGCAACGATCAGCATCATTGAAAATAACCTCCGTGAGAAAGACTATACCTTCGACTATGCCAAACAGCCTTCCAAAGCAATGCTCAAGTACCGGAAGGCATTCCTGCGTAATGACGGCGAACGCTACACAGCCTTTATTGATCGAGTTGCAGAAGGAGCTGAGCAGATTCATGCAGGCACTCTGACTCCTTACGAGATCATCACCCCGTTCTTCAAAAGGGACATTAGAGCAGAAGAGCGGAAAGCAATCGATGTCACCTGGAACGCTCAGGAAGATTTCACAGGCGGCGAGAATGCACTGGTCGTCATTGATGGCTCTGGCTCCATGTATGGAGGTTCAGATCCCATCCCCGCAACGGTCGCGCTCTCCCTGGGCATCTATTATGCCGAGCGAAATACGGGAGCGTTTCATAACCACTTCATCACTTTCTCAGAGAATCCACGCTTGGTAGAGATCAAGGGCAAGGATATTTTTGAAAAGGTGCGGTACTCCCATCAGTTCAACGAAGTGGCCAACACGAATATCCAGCGTGTGTTCGAGCTTGTTTTGAAAGCTGCGGTGGAAAACCATGTCCCGCAGGAAGAGATGCCCGCAAAGATCTTCATCATTTCGGACATGGAGTTTGATTACTGCACCGAAGATTGCTCTCTGACGAACTTTGAGTATGCGCAGAAGCTCTTCTCGGAGCATGGATATCAGCTGCCCGATCTGGTGTTCTGGAATGTGAATAGCCGTAATCGGCAGCAGCCTGTCAGAGTCAACGCTCAAGGTGTCGCGTTGGTATCCGGCTGCAATGCCCGTATCTTTTCCATGTTGAAGTCAGGCATCCTGTCTCCCTTCGCTTTGATGATGGATGTCCTAGGCTCGGAGCGGTATGCGGCAATTGTGGCATAAGTGTGTACTGCAGGAGGTGATAGCAGATCGGCTATTGCCTCCTTTTTTTGCAACCAAGAGAGCTGTTGCAATTAACGGAGCCTATCCGTAAAATAGGAAGTAAGAAGAAAGGAAATCGCTATGGTAAAGATAGAAGGATTATATAATACCGCTTTCTGCTATACCCCTGTACTGGAAGATGCAGCCCGCGCCCAGATCCAGTCGGTCTGTGATCAAAAGGAATTCGCGGGCTGCAAGATCCGCGTTATGCCTGATGTCCACGCTGGCAAGGGCTGTACGATTGGTACCACCATGACCATTCGGGACAAAATCGTTCCAGGCATGGTCGGTGTTGATATCGGCTGCGGCATGGAAACGGTGGAATTGTCCGAGCGTGAGATTGATTTCGAGCGTTTGGACGCGCTGATTCGGAAGGAGATTCCCTACGGTCGAGAGGTGAGAGACGAGATCCATGCGTTGAATGCGGAACTCGATCTGTCTCAGCTGTGTTGCGCAGATCAAGTCAACCTCAATCGCGCGATGAGAAGCATCGGCTCCCTTGGCGGCGGAAACCACTTCATCGAGGTGGATCGTGCGGAAGATGGGCGGCTGTTTCTGGTAGTCCACTCCGGCAGCCGGCATCTTGGGACTGAGGTTGCAAACTTCTATCAGGACGAGGGCCGCCGTGCTCTTTGGGGTGGCGCACACTATCAGATCAAGGCTACGATCGATCAGATGAAGGCGGAGGGCCGGTTCAAGGAGATTCAAAAGACGATCACGGCTCTCAAGCGTGAGCACGATTTGAGCATTCCCAAGGATCTTGCCTATGTGGAAGGCGCACTTTTTGACGACTACATTCACGACATGAAGCTGACGCAGAAGTTCGCCATACTCAACCGCAAAGCAATGGTGGATGTGATTCTGTCTGGTATGGGGCTTACTCCTGTCGATGAGTTTACGACGATCCACAACTATATCGATACGGACGCCATGATTCTGCGCAAGGGTTCCGTCTCTGCACGGAAGGGAGAAAAGTTGCTCATTCCCATCAACATGCGGGATGGGAGCCTCATCTGTATCGGTAAGGGAAATGAGGAATGGAACTGCTCCGCTCCGCATGGTGCCGGTCGTCTCATGAGCCGTCACGCAGCGTTTCAGGCTCTCTCTATGGAAGAGTTCCAGAAGGAGATGGAAGGAATCTATACGACCTGTGTTGTTCCCGATACCCTGGATGAATCCCCCATGGCCTATAAGAGTATGGATGAGATCATAGACCAGATTGAACCTACCGTTGAAATCGTTCAGCGGATTCGCCCTGTTTACAACTTCAAGGCGTCCGACTAAAATAGAAAGGCGGTGTTGCACCGTGGAGGCATTGATTCAAGAAAAACTACATGAGATCGAGAAGCGGGAGAACTGCCGCATCCTGCTGGCGGTGGAATCCGGCAGCAGGGCATGGGGCTTTGCCTCACCGGATAGCGACTACGATGTGCGGTTTATCTATGTCCGTGATAAAGAAAGCTATCTCAAGCTGAATCGTCCGCGTGATGTGATTGAATTGCCAATCAACGATGTGCTGGACATCAACGGCTGGGATGTAGAGAAGGCGCTGAAGCTGCTCCACAAATCCAACCCCACCGTATTTGAGTGGTTTTCCTCTCCCATCGTGTATCAGACCACTGACTTCACTGAGGCGTTTAAGCCCGTCATGCGGCGCTACTTCTCGTCCAAGAGTGGCCTTTGGCACTATCTGCAGATGGCGGAAGGAAACTATCGAGAATACCTGCGCGGCGACATGGTGAAGGCCAAGAAGTACTTCTATGTACTGCGGCCAATCCTCGCTTGCCGGTGGATCCTTGAAAAAGGTACTCCGCCCCCAATGCTCTTTTCTGAACTGGCGGCGAGCCAGCTTCCGGACTACCTGGAGAAAACCGTTGCGAAGCTGCTTGATCTGAAGATGAACTCCCCTGAGGTGAAGATGATCCCGAGAATCGATATCCTCAACGCTTACATGGATCGGAGCATTGCAGATGTGCGTGCTCTGGTGGAGCAGTATCCGAGAGAAATCACGAAGGACTGGGAGGAACTCAATGCGCTGTTCCTCGCCGCACTGGAGATGTGATCTTATGATGAAATTGCCACCACAAGTGAATACAGCATTTGAGATGCTTGAAGCGGCCGGCTATGAGGCGTACCTTGTTGGTGGCGCAGTGCGTGATTATGTGCGTGACAACAGTCCTGCGAAGGATTGGGACATCACCACCAACGCGCTCCCAGAGCAGGTGGAGGAGATCTTTACAGGCTACCACCTGATTGAGACTGGCTTGAAGCATGGGACTGTAACTGTTGTGATCGACCAAGAGCCTCTAGAAATCACGACCTATCGCGTTGACGGGGACTACTCCGACCATCGGCATCCGGACTCAGTCAGCTTTACCCGCAGCCTGAAGGACGATCTTGAGCGCCGGGACTTCACCATGAACGCTCTGGCCTACAACCCCAGGACAGGTGTTGTTGACTTCGTAGGAGGCAAGGCGGACATTGCCGGCGACCTTGTCCGCTGCGTGGGAGATCCAGATCGGAGATTCCAGGAAGATGGCCTGAGAATGCTCAGAGCCCTTCGCTTCGCCTCCGTGTATGGCATGACGATCGAAGCTGCCACGGCAGCGGCCATCCACAGGAACAAGCACTTGCTCAAAGGTATCGCTGCGGAGCGCATTCTGGTTGAGCTTACCAAAATGCTCTGCGCTCAGGGCGCGGCAGGTGTTCTGCGGGACTTCGCCGATGTGCTGGCCGTCCCGATCCCGGAGCTCACACCCATGTTTGGCTTTCCGCAGCATAATCCACATCATGACAAGGATGTCTGGGACCATACCATCGCGGTCATTGAAAGTATCACCCCTGAACCGGTGCTTCGTTGGGCAGCCCTGCTGCATGACATTGGGAAGCCTTCCTGTTTCTCGCTCGCCGAGGATGGCATTGGCCACTTCTTCGGGCACTCGGATCAGAGTACTTCAATGGCGGAGAGTATCCTCAGTAGACTTCGCTTCGATAACGCCAGCAAAGAACAAATTGTAAGACTCGTTCGCTATCATGACATGCCCATCACGGCCGACAGGAAGCCAATCAAACGGCTTTTGAGCAAGCACGGTGAGGATGCTACCCGGCAACTGATCGAGCTGCACAAGGCAGATACGCTTGGTCAATCGGCCATCTGCAGACACCGGATCGCAATCTTTGAGGAAGTATCGCAAATGATCAATGAGATCCTGCAGGAAGAGAGCTGCTTCACACTCAAGGACTTGGCAGTTAATGGACATGATATGATGACATTGGGCTTTCAGGGACCGACCATTGGCCGTGTGCTGCAGGAATGCCTGGATGCAGTCTTGGATGAGCAGATCCCCAACGAGCATGAGGCGCTGATGGCCTTTGCAAAGGATAGACAGCTGAAGAGTTAATACCAAAACGGCAATACCAAGCAGGTATTGCCGTTTTGGTATGCACAGGAACTTAGGTGGGTTGTAGGGTTTTGTCGATGGTCGTATAATGAGTGATGAAGTAAAGTGACGATCGTGAGGTTGCCTTTGACTTCGATTATGCTACTCACTTGTTCCGGCAACTCTCTAAATCGCATCACAAGGGAACATTTTCCCTATTTTTGCGTCTATATCAATAAGGGATTCATGTCTGATATGAAAAGGAGGCTGCTGATATGAAACAGAAAAAGAAATGGGTTCTTCCCCTCTGTGTGATAGGAGTCATACTGCTACTTTGTGCGGGTGGCCTTTGGTATATGATAAATCACTCCATGAGTTTCTCTGTCGGACGCTGCTTAGTAGCGGACAACGGATCGTATATGTTCATCGATGGAAACTCACCCATTATCATGAGCAACCGAAAGGATAAGGAAGGTCTGTTCTCTGGCTTGGGGACCGGCGATAAGATTTTGATCTTCCACGATGGGATTGCGGAAACCTATCCAGGCAGGACCGGTGCGTATTGGTGTGTGAAATTGGAAGACGGTACGCAGGCCGATATTCCGGAACAGGTCATAGAAGAGCTTACGGAACTCGGATGGACCATTGTAGGAAATGAAGCTGATCCAGATTCCGTGACGCCTGAACCGGGAGCATACGCTTTTGAGGCGCAGTACATCCGGACCAATGGCGGACCTGAAGATGGCTATCCTTACCACACCGTGATCAGTTCCAGAGCGGAATTGGAAGCCTATTACGAGGCATACAAGGACATTTATAGTCTGGAACGAAGAGAGAAAGTCTACTCCGACAGCACAATCGGCTTTTTGGATGCCTGCGACAAATATGATAACGCCTATTTTGAACGGCAGAATCTTGTTCTGATCGTACTGCAGGAAGGCAGCGGATCAATTCGGCATGAGATTACAGATGTGCGTCGTCACCGTATTGAGAACGGTGCATTGGATGGGTGGGACATTACGATTGACCGTAAGGTCCCTGAGGCAGGAACAGAGGATATGGCTCAGTGGCATCTATTCCTTGAAGTGCAGATGGGCGATGTGATCAAGGCCACCGACAAGGTTTGGATCAATGGAAAACAGAGCGAACGCACTCCGGCAATATCCGGTCTTGTTGGTATCAGTCGTACTCCGTCGATAAGCGCCTATCAGGATCCCTGGGGAGTGAAGCTTACTGCAAAGAATATTACCCCGTCTGGATTGACCATTGTTTGTACGCAGCAAGATGGAGAACCAACCGGTGAGCTGCAGACCGGCAGTTACTACGGACTCGAAATGCTGCAGGATGGCGAGTGGGTTGCGGTCGAGCTGCTTCCTATGGAGTATGAGCTTGCCTGGACGTCAGAAGCATGGATGATCCCTAACAATGCGGAAACAGAATGGGAAGTGAATTGGAGCCGCCTGTACGGAGAGCTTCCCGCAGGTTCCTACCGGATCAGCAAATCGGTTATGGATTTCCGGGGTACCGGTGATTATGACACCAAAACCTATTATGCAGGCTTTGATCTCGTGGACGCCGCTGACACAAGTAATGTTTCCTACGAACACGGCGGATTTGGCGTCAGTGTGCCGCTTCTTTCTGGTTGGGAATACAAGGTTGAGGAATACAGTGCCGATGGCATGAGCTATGGCGTCAGTTTCCGACCCGCTGGTGAAGATGGATGGATCGATTTCCAATATTGGCCTACATTCGGCGTCTGTGGCACCGGATTGTCAATGAAGGAATTTGGAAATGGTTCCATGGGCACCTACGATGGCGGTGCTATCTGGAACTTTATCAGTTACCCTGCCAGCAAAGGCAACTTTGTGGCAACGACCCAGGGTGTAAATAGCTGGTGGTCACGCTACGGCGAGACTGCTATGGAAATCATAACGCAGGTAATCTGCACAGACACCATCGTAGACTAAGGAGGGTACGCAGTATGAAACGAATTGTAGCGCTATGCCTCGCAGCGGCTTGCCTGATTTCTATGGTAGGCTGCGCAGGAGATACCAATATGGACGAAAAGAAACCAAACAACTCCGCATCGGCCTATGCTCTGGCACTGGCTAGCTATCCGGAGATGGCTCCCTACCCAAACGAGATGGAGTATTTTGATGAAAAGACCGGTGAGTTTGACAGCGATGGCTTTGATGTGGTCTATGACGCCTGGCAGTCGGACAGAAAGGCCCAACGCAGTCAGCCGGAAGGCTATGCAGACGGTCTGGAACCGTTCTTCGCCAGTTCAATCCGAGAGTTTCTCAGCAATTCCAACGGGGAGAACAAGGTATACTCTCCTCTGAGTGTTTACATGGCCCTCGCCATGCTGGCAGAGGTGACGGACAGTGAAAGCCGCCAGCAGATCCTTGACCTTCTAGGAAGTGAAAGCATTGAGGCTCTGCGCTCCCAGGCGGCCAGTGTTTGGAACGCCAATTACAGCAATGACGGCGCCGTGACAAGCATTCTGGCAAACTCCCTGTGGCTGAATGAGTCCGTAAATTTCAACCAGTCCACAATGGACAGTCTGGCAAAGAATTACTATGCGTCCTCCTTCCGTGGTGAGATGGGCAGCGAGGAATTTAATCAGGCCTTGCGGGACTGGATCAATGAGCAGACCGGAGGACTGCTGGAAGCGCAGGCCGATGGCCTGTCGATGGACCCCGAGACCGTTATGGCTTTGGCCTCTACCATCTACTACCGAGCCAAGTGGCACAGTGAGTTCAATGAGGCCGGAACGGAAAAGGGCCTGTTCCATCTGTTCAGTGCTGATGGAGAGACCGTGGAGTGCGACTTCATGCACAAGGGCGGCAGCAACACCTATTACTGGGCAGATCAGTTCGGCGCTGTTGCTCTGAGCCTGGAGGGCAGCGGCAAAATGTGGTTCCTCCTGCCTGATGATGGCGTGGCTATGGATGATCTGCTTGCCGATGAGCAAACGATTGAGTTCCTAAACAGCAATGGAAACTGGGAGAACAGCAAGCACCTGATCGTGAATATGTCCGTTCCCAAATTTGATGTTGTCTCTGATCTTGACCTGCGTGATGGCCTGAATGCGCTGGGTATTACCGGTGTATTCGATGCCACGGTGGCCGATTTCAGTCCCATGACTTCGAAAGTTGCAGAGATATTCCTTTCCAAAGCCGACCATGCAGCCCGCGTTGCCATCGATGAAGAGGGGGTTACCGCAGCGGCATATACCGTCATGATGATGGCTGGTGCTGCGGCGCCACCTGAAGAGGAAATGGACTTCGTATTGGATCGACCGTTCTTATTCGCCATTACTGGTGCAGATGGACTTCCACTCTTTGTTGGCGTAGTCAATAGACCGTGAACTGAAAAAAGGCAATAAGAAAACGGCAGTGCCACAATGTGGCATTACCGTTTTCATGTATATCCGATGCATTGAGTTGTTTACCCCTCATAGGACTGCGGCTGGTAGCCATAGTGCTTGGCAAAAGCTTCATAGTCAACCCATTTCGGGTTGTCAAAGATCCTTGCAGCGTAGAGCTCAAGCGTGTAATGCTCCAGTTCTGCTTTCGTCTTTAACCAATAGGTGTGCTCCTTCTCCCACTCCAGGAGTTTATCGAACAAGTCTTCTTCGTGGCTCCGGACAATGAGCTCACGCACCAAATCGCGCCAGACATCGTTCCTGATGTCTCCAAGATCCGTCTGGATACCATTGCGGTACCCGTACTTCTTATCTCTCCCAGAACCAGAAAGAAGAATCGATTGACCAGTGCTGAAATGTGCGTGTAGATCTTTATGCGTGAGTTGATCTCTGTTAGGAACTGCCGATAGTGAGTCAATAATCGTGCGCGGATACATAGACATACCTCCATTCTGGTAAGTCTTACGGATTAACGGTCGAAGATGCAACAAATCGATCATAATGAGCAAAAAAGGAAAACCGCGCCACACTGTTGTCGCCGTTCTGTGATATAATCGAACTATGTCGAATAATCAATTCCCTTTGGATCAGCCGCATCCGACCATCATCAAGAAACGACTGGATTGACAATGCACATATTATGTAGTATTATTGTAGTGCAAAGGAGGCTTGAACATGGATTCCAACATGACTTTTCGCATTGATTCTGAAGTGAAAGCGCAAATGGCAGCCATCTGTGATGCACTGGGCATGTCAACTTCTACTGCCTTTAATATTTTTGCCAATGCCTTTGTTCGAGCAAAAGGCATGCCTTTTGCTGTCACGATTCAGGAGCCTGTAACAGCTGTGAGCCGCGAAAAAATGCTGGTGGACACCGATCAACTATTGAGCGAGTTCGCTTCTGACTATAAGAGGATGGCAGAATGATTTGGGTTACAGCAGAAGATGTCGTAGCGATTCATAGCCGTATCATTCAAGTTTCTGGTGGCATTGATGGTCTGCGTGATCGTGCTGGATTAGAAGCGGCTATTGCCGCACCTCTTCAATCATTTGGAGGAGAAGATCTTTTTCCAACTGACATAGAGAAAATCGCTCGTATTGGGTTTGGGTTAGCGTCCAATCACGCATTTATCGATGGCAATAAGCGAATTGGCGCCATGGTCACGCAACTGCTACTCAAATGGAATGGATATCAGTTCCAATTGGAGCAGAATGAGCTGGCCGATATGTTCATTGGTATCGCGGATGGCACAAAGGACGAAACGGAGCTTCGGTATTGGATCAACGACCATATTGAATAACGAAAAGGTTGCCTCACGCAATAATGTGAGGCAACCTTTTTGTTAAAGCCGACCTGATTTGACGAAAAAAAGCCGGGCTGTTTTGTCGGATAGCC
>OGCQ01001999.1_pt1 | contig 22356 bp, 18 predicted proteins | sample 1570161 | NCBI WGS metagenome assembly OGCQ01 (sample SAMEA4384402, study PRJEB24528) | human gut metagenome
ACCTTTTAGTAAAATTTAATTTATTCCTTAGGATATTACTTTTATCTTTTTTATACTATTTCATTTAATAGAAATATCTTTTTTATAACTTGAATTTTTTTGGAGTTTCTTTAGATATTAAAATTTAACTACTAGAATCTTAAATTTTAGATAGTAAATAGATGTTAAAAATCTTGACTTTAAAAATACTTTCACTTTAAACTAATTAAATCTTATTTATTGGGGGACTTTTAAATTTAATCTTTTAGCTTATATTCTTAAACATTCAAAAAATTAAGATAAAAAATACATATATTTAATAGTTAAAAAATTTTTTAGATAAAAACTATTCTTCGAATTAATCTTCTTAGGTAATATCCTAAGGTAATACTATTTAATCATCTTTCTTACACATTTTCAACCTTTTTTCATCGTTCTTTTTCGACACTATTCTTCTCTTCATCTATAAATCTCATAAAAAATCGGGATTTTAGCAGCGTCCCTGAATCCCGAAAAGGGATTTTAGCACCGTCCCCAAATCCCTGCTGGGCACCGTCCCAAAATCCCTAAATCTCGATCTGCTTTTATTATTTTGTTTCTTCTGTTGTTCCAAACTCTTGTAAATAACTTAAACCTTTAATTAATAATTGTTCTTTTTCTGCTGTTTGTAAAGAATCTACACCCATGTTTATTGTGTAAGTATCTGTTACAACTTTTGCATCTTGAGTTTCTGTTGTGTCTATAACTTGATATTCATCTTTTTCGTAGTTATATATCTCTACACTTTGTTTATATCTTACTATAGCGTATGATAATGGTGAAACTTCATATGTTGTTCCATTAACTGTAATGTTTGTTCTTTCTAAAAAGAAGTATAAGTCTTGTCCATCATATAAAAATGCTTTTTCTAATTTTGTTCTGTTTGTTGTTGTAGCTAAATTGGTTTCTAAATATATTTCTCCATTTTCTTCTACAACATCTGCAAAATGGTTTATTCTATACATCATACCATTATTATTAGGATAAACTACTGCCATATCTTCTGGGAAGATTACTTTGCTTGTTTCATCTGCATAGTATACAGGTGTAGAGTCTAAAGTAACTTTTCTATCTGTAGCTTTTAACTCTGTAATTCCTTCTTTTCTTGTAAATGTTAATTCACCTTTATATTCTACTTTTTGTCCAGAATACCATTGGTAAAACTCATGGCTTTCTACAGTAGTACTATTTAAACTTCCTATTATAGTTATTACAACTACTATTATTACAATTAATGCAGCAATTATTGATAAAGTTATTATCGAATTCTTTCTCTTCTTCTTCTGTTCTAATTGTTCTGCTTGTTCTTCTAGTCTTTCTTTCCTTGCTTGATTTTCTGAAGCTGTCTTTGGAGCATCGATAATAATTTCTTCACCTTCGTCTTCTTTTGTAACTATATCAGAAATTTTCTTAGCATCATTTTTAGCATCACTTGTTTGGTTAGGTTTATTTCCTTTTAGCTTTGCTATATTTTCTTCTAATTTTAAATTATTTGCCTTAGTTTTTTCTGCTGTTTCTTCGGCTTCTACAATAGCATCATTATTAGAAACTACTTTTGTAGCTTCTTCTTTTTTTACTTTTTTCTTAGCTGTTGTCTTTTTTGGCTTTTTTTCGTCACTAACAGCTTTTTCTTTGGCAGTATCTTTTTTAGCAGGTGCTTTTTTTACTACTTTGTTATCAGTAGCTTCATCTTTAGTTTTCACTGCTTTCTTGGATACTTTCTTTTCCTTTGCTTCCTTTAAGTTTATTTTCTCTTCTTTTTTCTTTTGATTTTCTTTTTCTTCCTTCATCAACCGTTCTCCTTTTGTGGTTTGTAATAATATCTTCAAAATTTTTTAAGAAGAAATATACCGCATATACTATTAAAAATATAATTAAACATATTTTTATTACAAGTACATATGTATCATTACTTTCTTCTATCATGTAACTTGTTAGTATATTTATTAAGTATAACGCAACTATTTGTGCGCTAGTACTTACTATTTCTAAAATTGCTTTCTTTAAATTAAGTACTGCAAATATTATAGACGAAATAGCTATCATTAGTAAATATAATAATATACTTTTACTATAAACGCAAGCGGTAAATATTACTAAAAATGTTCTTATAAAGATTGATATAATCATTATAATTTGCTTATTACTAAGTCCCATAAACATTCCACTTACCATTACACTTTTTTTGTGTATGTCAAATTTTTTAGTAACTAAATACATTATAAAACTTAATAATAATATTATTCCTAAAAATATTGGCAATACCCAAGCAACTTTGCTTAATTCGTAAAGTATTGTATCTAACATTTTATTCCTCTTTTATAAATAATTTAAATTCATTATGTTTAAGCATATAATATCCTATTATATTTGTCAACTTAACAAAATTATCAATAGCAATTATCTCAATATCGCCATCTACTTCTCCAATTACTGGTAGATAATCTTCCATGATACTTAAGTTATATTTTTTACTCTTAATTTTTATCATGGAAACATTATCATATGATTTTAAACCATTTCGTATGTTTAAAACTTTTACATTCATTTTTGCTACATTTGGTGTAGCTTCTTGTATATTTTCTTTTTCATTATTCATGTAATGTACCTCTAAATAATAATTTACTTTCGTCTACATCATCATATTTTCCATTTAAGATATCTTCTACATCTATTAATGTATCTTCGATATCTACCATAACCCCTTTTATTCCTGTATAGTTCTCAGAAACAAACATTGGTTGTGTAAAGTAATTTCTTAACTTTCTAGAACGATAGAAAATCATTCTATCCTCTTCTGATAATTCATCAATACCTAGAACTGCAATTATTTCTTCTAGTTCTTCGTATCTTGATAAATATCTTAATGTTTCTTGAACTAAATCGTAGTGTTTTTGTCCTACTACTTCTGCATCCACTGCTTTACTTGTTGTTTTAAATACGTTTATTGCTGGGTAAATACCCTTTTCTGCAACTTTACGGTCAAGAACTACTTGTCCGTCCATATGTGTTGTTATAGCTTGAACTGCTTCATCTGTTATATCATCTGCTGGTATATATATAGCTTGGAACGATGTTATTGATCCCTTATCTGTAGAGTTTATTCTTTCTTCTACGTCTGTTATATCTGATACCATTGATGTAGGATATCCATTTTCAATTGGAACCCTCTTCATTTCTGTTGATATTTCAGATTTTGCTTGTATAAAACGATATATGTTATCTATAAATACTAATACATCTTGGTCTTTTTCATCTCTTAGATATTCTGCAAGTGTTAACCCACTATATACTGCCTTAGATCTTGAACATGGATTTTCACCCATTTGTCCAAATACCATAGACATTTTATCTAATAAGTCTGATTCTTGCATTTCTTCGATTAATTCTTGTCCCTCACGAGAACGTTCACCAACACCAATAAATACAGCATTAGATTTTAATCTTTTATAAACGTTGTTAATAATTTCTTTTATTAAAACTGTTTTTCCAACTCCGGCTCCACCTAAAAGTCCCATTTTAAATCCTTTTTGAAGTGGTGCGAAAAAGTCTAATGCTTTTATTCCTGTCCATAATGGTGCATTATTTATATTTAATTCTTTAAAAGAAAGTTTTCTATCATAAACATTTCTTCTTTTTTTAGATTTTAATTCTTTATGATTAATTACATCTCCATATGGGTTAAATACTTTTCCTAATATTGCATCAGAGTATTCTATTTGTAACCCACCTTCTTCTAAAGTTACAGCACCTCCTTTTTTTAGTCCTATAACTCTTTCAAAAGGTACTGTAGATGCTACATTGTTATCTATTTGAACAACTTCAAATTTTCTGATACCATCTTCATCTTCATATGTTAATATGTCATTAAGTTTAACGTTTTCGTTAAATAATAATACTTTAACATTAAGTTCGGAAATACCAATTATTCTTCCTATTACTTCCTTCTCGTTAGCCATTATATCTACACCTTCCTATTATTTTTAGTCTTTTGAATTTTCTAAGACTTTTAATCTTTTTCTTTATTTTATTTAAGATTTTTACTCATCTTTAAAATTTAAGTTTGTAAAGTTCTCTAAAACTTTTTTAAAGTTCTTATTATTAGTTTCTTTTCTTTCTTCTCTTAAATTTTCTTCTTCTATTTCATCTAATTTCTTTAAAGATTCTTTTGTAATAGTTTGTCTCATTATGTTTTCAGAGGCGAAACTATTTTCTGTTGCAATTTTTATTTCGTAAGATAAATATAGTACAATTATATTTCTTAATATACTATTTATATCTCCCTCTATTGCAAAGTCCTCTAAGTGATGCTTCTTCTCTTGTGATTCCTCTTCTTTTATGTTTTCTATTGGTAATATTTTCTTTTTTCTAAGCTCGATTTTACTTATATTATAATAATGATTATAGATGATATTTATTTCACTATATTTTGCATTTAATATTGCATCATACAAAATATCTTCAATCTCTCCTATCTTACTTGGATACTCATCTTTTGTCATTGATAAAATCACATTATTTTTTTCATTTATGATTTTCTTTCCTATAATAATTTTATCGATATCTGCATCAGCTTTTGCTAAATCATTTACATTTGTATTAAAGTTTCCACAAAAACCTAAGTCATTTCCAATATAAACATTTAAAGGTTTATCTTCTTTATTTAACTTTAATATCTTTTTGTCTAATATTAAGTTTCTATTATTTAGTATGTTATCTGCAAAATCTGTAATTTCTTTTTCATACTCAAAATACTTTTCAGCATTTCTTCTTGCAGAGTCTACTCTAAGTAAAGAATGAAAATTCATTACTTTTACTACATTTCTTATTCTCATTTAGCATCCTCACCTAACATTTTGAATCTTTCTTTAATTTCATCTTGTGTTAATGGAGAAAATTTATTTTGTCTTAGAGCTTGCTCTATTAATTTACCTTTTCTCATTTTCTCTCTTAATTCTGGACTCATTTCGTCCATATTTGCAAGTTCGTATACTTCTTTTGTTTCTAAGTAACTTAGAAGTTCACGTCTTATGCCTGAACCTAATTTTTTCATATCTTCTGTTTGTACTGCTCCACCTAATCTTGAAACAGATACACCATAATTTATAGCTGGTATTTGACCTTTTTTAAATTGTTTTTCAGATAGAACAATTTGTCCATCTGTTATAGATATAATGTTTGTAGAAATATAATCTGTTATATCTCCACCTTTTGTTTCTACTATTGGAAGAATTGTTATAGATCCACCACATTTGTGTTGACATCCTTTTTCTAATAATCTTGAATGTAAAAAGAATATATCTGCTGGATAAGCTTCTCTTCCTGGTGCTTTATTTGATATTAAGCTTATTTCTCTATAGCTTTGTGCATGTGCTTTTAAGTCATCTATTACAACTACTACATCTTTCTTTTGCATCATGTATTCTTCTGCTATTGATAATCCTACATATGGTATTAAACTTTGAACTGTAGTTTTATCATCATTTGTAGCAGCTACTATCATTGTATATGATAATGCATTTCTTCTTAGTAATTCGTTGTAAATTGATTTAATTTCTTTTTTAGTTTTACCAACTGCTATATAAATACATATAATATCATTTTCATTAGAGTTTTCTTTCATGATTTGTCCTTGGTTTACTATAGTATCTAAAGCAATTTGTGTTTTTCCTGTTTTCTTATCACCTATTATTAATTGTCTTTGTCCTCTACCAATTGGGTATATTAAGTCTATTCCAGCGATTCCAGTAAGCATTGGTCTGTTAACTGGTGTTCTATCCATTATAGGTACTGTTGGTCTTTCTATATCTATATATTTAAATTTTTCGAATGCTCTTCCTGTTAATAAATCTACCCCGAATAAATCTGTAACTCTACCTAAAGCTTCTTCTGCGAAGATTGCTCTAAATCTTTCCCCTGTTGTATTTACAGTATCTCCAATTTCTATTGGTTTATCTTCTTTAACAACAGAAATTATTACAGAGTTCTCCTTTATTTCATTAACATATCCCATTCCTTTTCCTCTAATTGTTACTTTTTCATAATAAGCAACATTCTCAAGGCCAGATACTTCTATAATATAATCTTTTAGCCTAATTACTTTTCCTGTATCAAATACATTTTTCTCTTCTTTAATTTTCTTTAATTTACTTTCTACAAGATTGCTAATATGCTCGCTCATTTCTTCACCCTTTTTCCTTATATACTATAGTCATATAATTTGTCTTTGTATTCTATTATAATACCTTTAGACATGTTCTTATATAATTGTGTTTTTATTTTAGAACTTAAATAATCATAGTTTTTGTTACTGTCTCCACTAACATATACATATATTGTTGGAGAAATTTTATCCATTCTTTCTTTTATTTTGTCCAACATTTCTAAAACATTAAAATTCTTTATTGTTTTAATGATTGGCTCTATAAATGATTTATTTTCTTTAGTTAAAACACTTTCTACCAAATCCAGTTGTTCTTCTGGTGTTAGTGTTAAAGATTCATATATTGCATTTTGTGTAAATAACTTAGAAAATGCATCTAGTTCTTTATATTCTGTTGTGTCATCATCTGCATGTATTTTTATAAAGTCTTTAAGAATCTTTTCTTCATTAACATCAAATTCTTTGTTTAAACCTTTATAGTTCTTAAAGAACCCTGCTTCCCTAAATTCTGGAGTTGGGATATCATATACGATTTTTTCTTCTTGCTTTTTAATTTCCGGTATCTCTACGATTTCCCCTTTTTCTCCTGATTGTTTAGCTTCGTTTAAACGTTTAATTTGTTCTGATAATATTTCTATCTCTTTTTCTTTTTCAGCTATTATATAGTCAAAGTCTTGTAGTTTATCTAAAAAGTACTTTTTGGTACTATTGTTAATTCTTTTTACTAAGTTTTTAAACATAAAGAATGTGAAGATAAACATTATTAAGACTATTACAACCGCTGGTATTATTAGTTCCATAACTTTCACCTACTATACTGTTAAAGGATTGTAAAATAATAATAAAAATATAAATGCGAATAGTAGTAATAAGAATATTGCAACTACTATTAATATTGTCATTACTGAATGTACAATATCACTTTTTGTTTCTGGGTTTCTACCTACAGCTTCTGCTACTTTTGAACCTAAGATTCCAATTCCTATTCCTAAACCTAAGAATGTTAATCCTAGCATCCAACCAATGCTACTCATTGTTGCAACTAAAATTTGTTCCATGTTCTTTCACCCTCCTTTTAATAATTTCTATATTTTGCTTGAATATTTGTATTAACTACACTTCCGTCATGTGATGTTCCTTCTAGTTGTACTGTTATTTCACTTCCATAATTTTCATATGTAAGTACATTTGACCAACCATCTGTCTTTACAGCTTGTGTTAAGTTTACATCCATGTCACTTTCTTTTACACCATCAACATATAGTGCAATTTTTGCATAATCAAATGCATAATTTTGATCTAATTTTAGATTAAAATATACTTTTTTACTTCCTGTTCCTACTCTTGTGATATCAATACTTGCATTGATTTTTGTTGTTCTTACAGATAATACATCTTCTATATTATCTACGACTTCATTATCTTCTGTAATTTCTTTATAGCCTAATGTTATTTTGTATTCTGTATTTGGCTCTAAGTCTGTTAACCTATATGTTGTAGCATTTTTATCTAATGCTATTGTGTTTTCATATCCCACAGCCTCTACGAATGCATAAACTGTTTGATACCTATTTTGTGGATCTTGTACTGCATATTCTATATCTATGTAAGAAGATGTAGCTATTGCTCCTCTTAAACTTACACTCTTAGATAATGGTGTTTGGTTTGTACTTGAATTGCTATTATTTATTATTGTATCTCCACCATTTCCTGCATTTCCACTTGTTCCTGCATTTGTTCCTGATTGAGCTCCACCTTGGTTGTTTATTACAGATCCATCTGCGTTTTGACCATTTCCAGAATTATCGCTTCCATTTTCTGAAGTTCCTCCATTGTATTCTGGAATTAGATTTTGCCAATCCATATCTTTTTCTTCTTCTTTTTCTACATATTCATTTGTACTTCCTATAATATCTTTTAAGTTAATTTCTTCATTTCCTACTATTAACTTTTCATTTGCTATATCAAATCTATATGAACTTGTAGAAAGTACAATTGGATTTATTGTTCTTGCATATATTTCGTTATTTAATAATAAAGTATTTCCTGATTTATCTATAATTATATATAAATATTTTGAAGTACTTATACTTCCAGATTCATTTTTTATAGAATTGCTTATCATTAAATATTGTCTATCTGCAATTTTATAAAATGCATCTTCTGAAGTATTTCGTATTGTTGTGTCTTTAGAATATTTTTCTACTTGTCCATCTAATAATACTTTAAATACATCTCCATATAATGTAACTTGTGAGTTGTTTCCGTTATAGCTTACTACTTCTGGATTTAGTTTATATGTTTCGTTTGTATTATCTAATGTTAAGTAATAATTTCCATCCCATTTTTTCGTAATTGTTCCAGCCTCTTCTGGTTGTAATGGTTCATATTCACTATCATATAATGTTACATTACTTTCTATTCGGTACTCCTCTACTTCATGATTTAAGGCTAATCGTAGACAAGTAATTAATAATATGATTATTATGATTATTATAATTGCAAAAATTGCAAATCTTTTTTTATTTCCTGCTGCTAATGATCTCAAATTATTCACCCCTATTTTTTAGTATGGAGGGGGAATTTATCCCCCACTTTTTAATTTGCTATATAAATATGTTCTATACTTGCTGTGTCTACAATGTCGCCATTTTCATCTAAGAATTGTATTTCTATGTAATATCTACCTTCTGTTGGTAAGTTTTTATTTAATGTAAATGAATAGTATGTTTCATTATCTGTTATAGATGTTGTTTTATTTGGTATAAAGTCTTCTGTATCACTTTGGTTGTATCCACTTGTGTTGTAAATAGAATATTTTATTTGTTTTATTTCTTCTATTTTATAACTATTGTAGAATAATAAGTCTATCTTATTTGTTTCTGTGCTATTGTTTACAGATGTTATATTACCTGCTGAGATACCACTTTCATTTATTGGTTCTACTGTTCTTGTGTTTTTATTGTCATGTGTATATGGTTCTTGACCATCATTTGTATAGTCTAGGTCAAAGTTTACTTCTAATGTATAACTTTGGTCTTTTGCTACGTTCTCTAAGATAAATTCATTATTTACATCACTTGTATTGTATTCTCCTTTATATTCTTCTGGAGTAATTTCTTCGTGATTTTGATTATAAATTTTTACTGTATATTTATCATTTACAGCTATTTTATCATCATCATACATTGTTACTGTAAATCTTATTTTTGTTCCTGTTTCTATTTGTCCATCTTCTTTTACAGTATCTTGACGATAACCTTGTATAGCTACTAGTGGTGATGATAATGGGTTTAAATAGAATTCTTGTTCTTTTGTTCCTAAGTCTATTTCTTTTTGTCCACCCTCTACACTTTCATCTGCTATAACAGCAATTGGTGTTATTACTATTTTATATTTTGTTCCAAATGTAAATATACTTCCTGGGTTTGCAGAAACTTTTTCTTCCATTTGTGCTTTTGGTAAATCGTCTTCAAAGTTTGCTACCTCGTCTGTATAATCTTGTGTTTCATCATTCCATCTGTAGATTACATGTCTTAATTTTTGGTATCCTAATACTTTATCTAGTGTATATGTTATTTTTACGTTCTTTTCACTATATGAAATTGGTTCATATACTACATTTATATTTTCTACATTTACATTTGCTAATGTAGAGAAATAATAGTATCTACCAACTGTATCTGCATCTACATCATATAAATATTTTTCTGTATAATCTTGTCCTTCATCATTTACATTACGTATATTAGTTTTTAATCTTATATAATAATATGTTTTTGGTTCAAGGTTATTTATTTCTATAGTTCCTGAAAAATCACTTGTTGGTATTTCTATATCTCTTATTTTTTCGCTATTACTTAAGTTTTCATCTGTTTTCCATAATTCTGCAATTATTTTATTATCTTTAATCTCTATTGTATCTTTTGTTATTAATGTAGCTTTAATTTGTACTCTATCTAATTCTTCATTTATGTCTAATTCACTTGTGCTACCATCTTTTAACATGCTTATTCCAGGAATAATTAAATTAAATTTAATTATATTACTTCCTTCTGGAGTTAATTCTTGCAACCCAATTTCTTTTTGTAAAATAACATCATTTTGATATTTAAATCCATTTTCTGAATAATTTAATTCTAATGTTGTGGTACTACTATCTATTGGATTAATTAAGTTATATGTTTCTGTACTTGCACTATCAGCATTTGCATTTGTTGATTCAAACATATTTGTATTTACTGATGTTGTTGGTACAAGGTTACCATCTTTATTTATAGCATAGTAATATATTTCTTCTCCAGAATTATATGCTTTTTGATATGCTACATATTGGCTACCTATGTCATAACCTGTGCTACCTGTATCATAATATGCTTCTACTGTTACTTGTGTTTCTAAGTCTAATAAATCTGAAATATCATTAAAGCTTACTGTTAACATATTGTTGTTTACTATTTGTAAGTCTTTTACAATTCTAACTGTTTTACTTGCTGTATCTTCAAATGTTACTTTTAATGCTGCTATTCTTGAGATTTCACCTTCATCTCCAGCTACAGTTATACTTACACTATTTTCTTCTAACTCGACTTTATATGTTAAATCAGATATATCTACTATTCCTTCAAAATATTGATATGCTAATGTTCTATCAATTGCTGAATTTGTTTTTATTAATCTTTCTGATGCTTTAATATTTAAATTTCCAGCTATTAAGTTTTCAAATATTACTTCTTCAAAATTATCTCCTGTATTCGAATTTATTGCTTTAACATCTTTTTTATTATTTGTATTGATGTATGCTGCAAATTCGTCTTTTTCTAATGCATTATCTATATCAGAACATTTATATTTATATGTTATTGTATTTTCTGTAGAACTTGATGGGTACATTATAATTCTTGGCTCTTGTTTTTGAGGAGTTACTGTTTGTGACCTTAATGTAACATTGTCTGCTGGTAATGGCCATTCCGTTTCTCCTGTTCCATCATGATTCAAGTCTAAATATACTTTATATGTAAAATAATAACTGTTACCTCTTCTTGCTTCGTCTGTATCTTGTGTTCCATATTTTGTACCATCTCCAACATCAAATGTCGCTGATGGAATAACTCCGTCTGCACCAACTTCTAATTCTTGTGTTCCAATTACTTCTCCAGTTGTACTATCTAAAATAGTATACACTACTGTTTTTGCATAGCTTTGACTATTATCATATTTAGCTTGTACCTTATACCCAACTATTGTTTGTGCATCTAATTCGTCTCTTGGTGTAGTTGTATCACGATTTCTTATTGGTGTAACATCTACTGCTTGTTCTGTTTGTGTTGGATAATCTGGAATATATCCATTTGCTGTTATTACATAATAATCATATCCTAATCCCTCTACTAAAGGTATTTTATTTCCACCATCATATGTATAATCATATGCATCTAACACTTGAATTGTATATTTTTGATCTCTAAAGTCTTTGTTTTCTGCTCCAAAAAAAGCTGGTGTTATTGTTTTTGAAGCATCATAATATTCTTCTTTTATTTTACTACTATATGGCTCTTCTGAATATTCATCTTTTATACTAACCGTTCTTATCGGAGTTCCTGGCATAGTTACAGTTCCATCTGCATTTTCAATTGGCTGTCCTGCATAAATTCTAAATTCTAATGATGAAAGTGTTTTGGCTTCCAAATCTATTAATGTATCATCACTAGTATTTACTGTATCTATACTTCCACTTGTATCATTATTTACTCTTCTTAATTTAAAACTAATATTAAATGTATTTTTTGTATCATCACTATTTTGTATAAATGATCCCATTAATGTATCTGGAATTAATGTTTTTATAATTGCTCCTCCTATATAACATTCATCGATTGGATCATTTTCATCTTTTAAGTCAATTGTTGTATAAATTCTAAATTTATATGTTTCGTTACTTCTTAAATCATTAATATCAATTGGGATTGTTAATCCACCTTTATATGTAAATTGTCTTGTATATCCTGTTGAATCTGTATATGTAACTAACAATTCATTATTTTCATCTGTACTAATTGTATTATTTGGATCTTCTATAATTAATTTTCCTTGAATTCTTTCATATGTAATTGTTTCTTTTTCAAATCTAACTGTTGGGAAAGCAACACCATCCATTTTCATTATGTCACTATATTCACTTTCATACTCAACAATTTTTTCATTATCATTGAATGATGCTATTACTTTAAATGTATATGGTACACCTCTTGATAAGACTTTTTCATCAACATTTACTATTACTTCTTCTTTATTTGTTACTTCTTTTGTATATACAGGTACTTCATCTAAGCCTGTTCTCGTATCATATACTTCAAATCTATATCCTTGTATTCCATTATCTGGATCTACTACATTTGTTATGCTTAATGTAAATGTAGAATTTCTTTTATCCATTTCATATGATGGTCCACTTATTTCTGGTTTATCTTTTAGTGTTTTAAAATTCACAGCTTGTTCAAATCCATTTGAAATTATTTGTCCTTCATATAATACATTTGTTAATTTAATTGTATATTCTGTATTCGATTCTAGTCCTATGAATTCTGCTGTTTGTCCTGCTAAAGTTCCATTTCCTACTTCATATGTTTGGTCTACTGTTCCTGAACTTGATACTAAAGATAATTGTGCGCTCTTTACTTTTGAATCTGGATCTACAGAAACTTTAAATTTTAAAGAGCTATTTGTAAATACATCTTTTTCAAATGTTATTCCAACACTTTTTGTTCTAAATATTTTGTATACAAAGTTCTTAGTATATGTTATTCCATCTACATCATATGCAGATTCTACTACTAATGTATAGTCTGTATTTGGTGTTAATGTTGAAACTGAAACATCTATATTATATGTTCCTATTGCTTCTTCTCTTGCATATACTGTTTTACCAGTAGAGTTCTCTAATATTTTTATGTATGGATTTCTAACAAGTCTTGCTTCATCATCTTGAATTGTTATTTGAGCATTTACACTAATAGAGTCTACATCAAAACTTTCTACATTAAATACAGGTGCTACTAATTCTGGTAGGTCTTGTACTATAGATTCTGTTCCTCCACCTGTTTGTGAATTAGAAGAACTTGAACCTCCTTCTCCAGCTGTTCCGGCTTCACTTTCACCAGTTTGTACACTATCACCTTGGCCAGCTGTTCCTCCGTTTCCTGATGCTCCTCCGTTGTTTGCATTTGCTGCTTCTTCTGCTTGCTGTGCTTCTCTTTCATCTAATTGATTTTGTAAAATACCTTCTATTTCATTTCTGTCATTATTTTCTTCTTTAACTTCTTCTTGTATTTCTACATTATCATCAGAATCAATTACCATATTAGCAAGGTTCATTCTTGTTTGTCCATTTTTGCTAACAGCTTTGCTTTCTAAATTTATCTCTATATTATCTGGTAAAGAAATATTTACATTGCTAGAAATTGTTTGATATATAATTTCTTGATTATATATTTTTATAACTTGATTATCTAAATATTCTAATTCTAAATAACCATTTATTTCTTTTGTTGTTCCATCATTAAATGACACTGTCATTCCATTTCCAGCTATTAAATATTTAGTATCAGAAATTTTCCATATTAAATTAGTAAATTGTAGTCTTCCATTTAGATGATTTATCCAATAGTTATCACCTTGTTTGTTTACTACTTGGTTTGCAGCGATACTATAATATGTAATTGGATCTTGTTCTATATTAGCAAGGTTTATTAATACACCTTTCTTTAAACTACTTATAGATCCATTATTATAGTGTATGAAGTTATCTTTTCCTGTTGTAACTTCATCTCCGCTGGTATCTTTAAAAATAACCTTTTGATTATTTTTAATTTTATATTCCTCATCTGCATTGAAATAATACTTATCTATTTTTTGGCTCTGACTACTTGCACTTTGCAATATATATCCAGGGTCTTCAAAAACTTTTGTATTTTCTTTTTGCACATTGTAAACATTATAAACTAATAATCCTGCTAGAATTATTCCAATGCCTACTATAAAAAATATGTATTTTTTCATAGCTCTTTTCCCTCTCCTATTTATTTTGTTTATATCAAGAAAATGTTATCATAGAACTTTTTTCATTTCAATATATAGAATTTTCCATATTTTTTCTTTTCATTTTTTTGACTTCTATCCCTTTACGGAAGGTTATTTTGAAGTTTTTCACTTCTTTATTTTTTTGAATATTAAATTATTATGACATTTTAAAAAATTTGTTTTTTATTGTCATTGTTCTTTCATTGTATCTTGTAAAACCCTTAGGGATTTGGGAACATTCCTTTTTTCCCGAAGAGGGATTTGGGGACGTTCCTAAAATCCCTCTTTTCTATTTTTGGTATAATTAGTTTTTCCATTAAAAAACAGCACCTTTTGATTTTTACAATCTTAAGATGCTGTTTTTTTAGTTATTTCTTATTTTTTTGCCTTTTAGTAAATACTACTGCATATCTTAATGTTACTGTCTCTAATCCTACTAATGCAACTAATGCAAGTATTAATCCTATTGGTAATTCTCCTGTTTCTGGATTTATTTCCTCTATTTCTTTTCCTGTTGCTTTTTCTACATAGTGTACTATTACTTTTGCTGGTTGCTTATAGTAGTAGTTTACTACTATTTTCTCTTCTGTCATCGTTCCTGCTGCATTTGTTGGTAACATGCTGTTTTCTTCTTCATCTGCTTCTACTAGTTTATAACTTAAGAACTCTTTTGCTTTTATGTCATATTCATCTCCTACTTTTGCTTATCTCTATTTACTCCATCAATCTCTATAATATCTTTATCTAGTACAGCCTCAATATAACTTCTAGTAATTTTCATAGCTCCATTAACACTAATATTTACTGCTTCAGGCCAACCACCTTTTACAATCAGTTCCGCTAATCTTTTTAACTCTACCTTTTTTACGAGCTTTTTTTTCACTTTATTTTCAAATAAATCTTTTAAAGAAGCCTCTCCTGATGAATCTCCAGATTCATATAAAGACATTGTATACATTTTCATTCATCCAATAGCATTGTGCATTTTTTGACTACTTTGTTGTGCAATTTTTGACTTTAAAAATCTTCATTTAACAAAAAGTCAAAAACATTCAAATGCTTTATTCCATTAGTTGACATATCCACATCATCTAAAGATATTACATATTTGGGATAATTGTCTTGTATACTCTTATATGCTCCAAATTCCCTATTTATTGTTTCTTCGGAATTTAAATATAAGCTTACTTGAATATACTTAATCTTTTTATCTTTTATAGCTACAAAATCGACTTCTGCATCTTTTAATTTTCCTATATAAACATCATATCCTTTAAAAATTAATTCATTATATACCAAATTCTCTAAACAAATTGAATAATTAGTTTCTTTATTTGTATTTTTTATCTTTTTCACTCCAAGATCTGATACATAATATTTATTTAATGTTTTTAAAATACTTTTACCATGTATATCATATCTGTATACTTTGTTAATAATAAAAGTCGAACATAATGCTTCTATATAGTTATATAAAGTTTCTGCAGATACTTCTCTATATTCATTTTTTAAATATTTCAAGACATTAGTTGCAGAAAATTCTCTTCCTTCAGTTTCTAAAATATATTGCCATACTTTATTAAATAAAGTAATATCTTTTACTCCCAATCTCTCTACAACGTCCTTTAAAACAATAGAATCATATACATCTGATATATAATTTAATTTAGTAATATCCTCTTTAAATGAAAACCTTTGTGGTAAGCTTCCCCATTCAAAAATATCCAACAATAATTTTTTATAATCATTTGTATTTGTTATTTCTAGTGCTTCAGAAAAGCTAAGAGGATTTACTTTAAAACTAACATATCTACCTGTTAAGTCAGTTGAAAGTTCTTTAAATGTCATCTTGCTGTTTGAACCAGTTATAAAAATACTACATTGATTCGTTATACGAAGTGAATTTATTCCTTTTTCAAAATCTTTTACTTTTTGTATTTCGTCTAAAAATATATAGTATGTTTTATTATCTTTAATTTGTTGTTTTATATAATTATTTAAATCTATTGCATTTTTTATAAAACTGTAATCTAACGATTCAAAATTTATATATATAATATGGCTTTCATCAGTTTTATCTTTTAGTAATTCATCCTTAATTTGATTTAATATTACTGATTTACCAGCTCTTCTTAAACCATATATTATTTTAATTAAACTATTTTCTTGATAAAATGGTCTTATTCTTTTTAAATAATATTCTCTTTTTAACATAGTTTTCACCTCTAATTTAATTATAACAGATTATTTTATTTTTTCAAGTTATTTCGATGTATCGAAATAACTTTCTTTTTTTGACATTTTTTTCGTTGTATCGAAATAATTTTCTTCCTTTAACATTTTTTGCTGTATCAAAATAATTTCAATATTATAAAAAGCATCCATTGAATGCCTTCTTTAATTAAAAGTTTGCATTTCAATTGATGCTTTATATTTTATTATTTCTTGTCTTTATTTATTTTTCTTTTTTGTCTTTTAGTAAGTACTACTGCATATCTTAATGTTACTGTCTCTAATCCTACTAATGCTATTAATGCAATTATTAAGCCTATTGGTAATTCTCCTGTTTCTACAGAGATTATTACGTTTGCATTTGATGTATTATCTTTTTCGTTGTTATCTGTAAATCCTGGTATATTTTGTGTATCTACTATACTTACTATATTGTCTTTTTCTCCCATGTTGGTTTCTGCTGTATTCCAGTCTAGTACTACTGTATATTCTTTTGTTTCCCCTGGATTTATTTCTGCTATTATCTTTCTTAATACTCCAGCTTGTTCTTCCCATGTTCCGTCATTGTTTGCTAGGCTCATTCCTTCTGGAATGTTTTCTTCTATTGTTGCATTTCCACTTACTTCTCCTGTGTTACTTACTTTTATCTTGTATTCTACTTGTACACTTGTACTTTCTGTAGATTTTCTGTAGATTTCTACTTTTTCTAGTTTTCCATTTGTTGGAGCTCTTCTTTCTCCATTTACAATGATTCCTGTTATCTCTTTTTCTACTCCTATATTAAATGGTTTAGCTTCATAGTAATAATATAATTCTATCGTATTATTTACTACATCGTTTCCTTCTTCGTCTTTTACGATTTCTACTTTCATAGTTCCGTTTGGCTCTTCTGGACTTTCGATTAATGTGTAATACTTAAATTCTTTTGCTTCTGTTTCGTATTCGTCTTGATTAAATCCTTCTATTACTATTTGGCTATTTTGTAGTTCTCCTGTTTCTGGATTTATTTCTTCTAGTTCTTTTCCTGTCGTTTTGTCCACATAGTGTACTACTACTTTTGCTGGCTGATTGTAGTAATAGTTTACTACTATTTTTTCTGCTGTCATTGTTCCTTTGCTATTTGCTGGTAACATACTGTTTCCTTCTTCATCTTCCTCTACCAATTGATAGCTTAAAAATTCTTTTGAAGGTATATTGTATTCATCTCCTACATGTCCATTATGCATTGTAGGCTTTTCTATATCTTCTCCTGTTAAGATATCTATATGATGTTCTTCTACTTGCGCTTTTTGTGCATAATAGTACGTTACTATTGTTTTGTTATTTACTATATTCCCTTCTTCGTCTATTTCTACCTCTATTGTTCCTTCTGGCTCTCCTTCTACTTTTACGAAGTCATATCCTTCAAATTCTTTTTGCTCTGTTGTATATGGGTCTCCTTCATGTTTTGTTTCATCTATTATTGGTTCAGCTAAAGGCTCTCCTTATATTAATATAAGTAAATAGAGCATTGCTTCCAATTCTTGGTGCAATGCTCTATCACTTTACGGATACTATTTTTAGACATTTTATATTATTTTTTAATTACATATTGTATAATATTCAATTTTACTAACTCTATCATTATCTTTACTTTATTTTTCTAAATTTCTAAGAATCTCCTCAATAACTTCTTCTGCTAAAACAAAGTCTGTATTTATAAAACCTATTTCTGGTCTAAGTCCGTCCTTAGTATGAAAATCAGAACCAGCTGTAACAAATAAGTTGTGTTCTTTTGCAAATTTATTCCACTTCTCTGTTTCATCAAATTTCTTATCATATCTATCTACATACAAATAGTTAGCTTCTAAGCCATCAGGGTTCATATCATTAACAATTTCCAAAATATCTTCATCGGTCAAATTATCTTCATGCACATATGCTACTGGATGTGCTAAAACCACTTTTCCATTTGCAGCTCTTATAATCTCTGCAGCTTCTTTTGGTGTTGCACTTTCCTTTTTTACATATGCAGGACAATTTTCGTTCATTATTGTTTCTATAAATTCTCCTTTACTTGGAATATGCCCAAATTCTGCTAATAATTTTTCTTTGTTTTTTGGATTGTTTGTTGCATCTAAAGCTATATGTGCTTTTGTTACAGCATCTATCTTATCTAATTCTTCTACATTTATATAATATCCTAGTTCTTCTAACTTTTTAGCTACATCATGTAAATAATTATGTCTCGCATTTCTAATTTTACTTAATCTTTCTTTGAACTCTTCATCATTTAAATCTAGATTATATCCTAATACATGTACTCCTGCTTTTTTCGCTTTAGTAGAAATCTCGACTGCATTTATTATCTTTATATTTTTATTTTTCGCATATTCAAATAATTCGTCATTATATGCATCTACTGTATCATGATCTGCTATTGCAATTACAGATACCCCATTTTTATATGCTTCATCTATTACTTCTTTAGGTGTTAATGCTCCATCTGAAACTGTTGTATGAATATGTAAATCTATTCTTTTTCCCATTCTATCTTCCTCCTTATTATTCAAGTTCAGGTCCCTCGTCTTCTTCTAATTCTCCTCTTTCCTTTGTAAGTTGCTCACCCCATCCTGTTATTCTTCTATAAAAAATTTCTTCTAATTCATGTTCCTGAAATCTTCTAAAGTTTGCTGGAGTTGCTGCTTGCGTAAGAAAATTGAACAATTCTTCTGGCGTATTTTCTCTTATTACTCTAGTTCTGCTCTTTTGTAGTGTTTCTTTCATTCCTTCTGTAAAATTAAATGCTGTAAAAGCTGAAAGATAATCATAAATAAAGTTATATGCCTCGTCATCATATTGCCATTCTTTTCTAAGTGATTTTGGTCTAATTGGTAAATATGGTTTTTATAGATTTTTGAACAGGCTCACCATCTCTTACTAATTGTCTATTATATCTAATTTGTTCAGAAATAATTGGAATTTCTCCATTTAAATTTTCATCCAATACATAAAATGGATAACCAGTTCCAAATGATCCTCTATTTACACTTACTGAAGAAGCAATCATATTAAATACTTCTATATTCCATTTTAAAAATTTTCTTTTCAAGTCAGTATTTATTTTTTCAAAAGTGGCTGAAGATTTTTCTACCTCTTCCACAACATCTTTTATTGTTTTTGATTCGTTCATAACAATCCCTCTATTCAAATTTATAATTGTATTCCTTGTTCTCTTTCATATATTTCTGTTATTTTTTCTAGAAGTTCACTCTCTTCTGGAAACTTTGTTGGGTTTGTTCCTCTTTTACTAAATTTTTCTTCATAATATTGTTTTGCACTTTTTCTGTCTCTTTCTCTTCCAACAATTACAGCTGTTCTTGCGTCTTTAAATTCTCTATTTCTACTACTATATATTTTTAATGGTCTACTTGGGTTTTCACTTCTTGTATAAACTTCAACTATATCTGCCATTCCGGATTCTTCTATCGCTTGAATATTTTCTAGCATTTCATCATATGCTTTGTAGAAATGATCTTCCATTACTAGTCTTCCCCAGCCTTTTTGTTCTACTTGTCCTTCATATCTTTCAATTATTGACATCAAGCAATTTAGTTCATTAACAGCCTTTCCTCTTACAATTATTTTATACCCTTGCATTTTATTCATCATCTTTTTTAATAATTTTAAGTTTCTGCCTGTTCCCTCAAAAATAACATTATACCTACTAGCTACTGCAACATCGAATAAATTATCTGTCCAAAAATTACTTTCTTGATTAGTTACTTTTGTATAATATTCTGGATATTTTTTTGCTAATTCATCTATTCTAGGATGAAATGGTTTTAATTCATCACTATTGATGACAACAGCATTATTATCCTTAAATTGTGCACAAGCATATCCGTTTAAACCTGTTTTTCCAGAACCTGGAGGTGCAATATCTATTATTGCTATAGGTTGCTCACTTGGTTTCTTTCCTGCTAGCATAATCGCATTTATTTTGTTTCCTATTTCGTTGCATTTGTCTTCTGAAAGCTTATATTCAGCACATACTTCTTCTAATGTTTTATTTTCTTCCATATTCTATTCTCCTTCTATATTATTATAATCTTTTTTTATTTCTGGTCCGTATTCTGTTATTATTTTATCTATTATGTCCTCTTCTCCAACATACATTTTATTTCTTTCATCTATTAGATTTTTCATTTTATCATCATCAACTGTATATCCTTCTTTAGATGTTTTCGCAATTTTAGCTGCCATAATTTCAACAGCTATTTCTAGTTTTGTATTTCGACTTATTTCACTCATACTTTTTCTCCTTTACTTCTCATTTTATGGTAACTACTATGATAGCATAAAATTCCTTTTTTTCAATCTATAACTAAAAAATAAAAAAAAGAGGATATCTAAACCGAATATCCTCTTTTCTTGAATTTTGTTTTAAATACTTTTTTGAATTTACCTAAATACCGGTGCCTAGATTACATATTTTTTAATTATGAATACTCCTCCACCTAGTGCTATAACTACTAAAGCTGCTATTCCGATATATAATTTTGCATCACCTAATGCTACTGTTAACATTACTGGTGCATCATCTATATCGTCTTCGTCTTCTTTGAAGTTATCTGGCACAGAGTCTATGTCTGGTGTATTACTATCATTATAATCTTGGCTTATTTCTGCAATATTTGTTTTTAATCCCATATTATCTTGTCCATTTATCCATGTTAAGATGATTGATACTGTAGCACTTTCACCTGGTTGTAATAATGTGTTTTCTAATAATTTTGTTGCTACTCTTTCTTTACCATTTAAAGGCTCTCTTGTATACCAATCTGGGTTATCTTCTTGTACAAATCTTAAACCTTCTGGGATATAATCTGTAATTTCTTTTGCATATCCAGCAATTTCACCTTCATTTGTTATTTTGATTTGGAATTCAAATTTTACTGTTACTTTGTTTATATCTCTTCTTCCTAAATCTACTTTTGCTGGTGGCTCTGGATCTTCATCTCCTGTATGTCCTGTTTCTTGCACAGTTTGTGTTCCATCTTCATCAATTATAATTGCTTTACTTACCCATTTTTTCAATGCTAAATCGAAGTATTTTACTTTTACAAATTCTTTGTCTAAGTCGTCTTCTTCGTTCCATTCATTGTTATTATCTGGTGTAGAATCTATATCATCAATTGGATCTCCAGAACTATCACTATCATCTGCAATTTCTGCTGTATTTACTAAAATTCTATCTGATGTATTTGGTTCTGTTACTTGGAAAGCAATTTGTACATCTCTATAATCAGGATTATTTTCTGTTAGTCCTTTGTCTGGATCATATGCCTTTATTAGATTATCTCCATCATTTTCTTCTTGTGCTTTAGATAAATAATCTGTTGTTATACTTTGTCCATCTTCTGATTCTTGCCATCTATATTCTCTATTTACAGGATTATCTGGTAAAAATCTTAATCCATCTGGAATATCATCTTTTACTTCTGTTGCATATCCATCGATTAATCCTTCATTATATATTCTTATTGTATATGTAACTACATCGCCATTTTCTACTTCTACTGGGTCTTTTGTATGGTCATATTTAATATTTCCATCTTCACCAATACTTAATTGTGGTATTCTTGTAGTTACTGCTTGATCATCTACTGCTGTAATAAATTTTCTTAAGGCTAAATCGAAGTATACTACTCTTACTTTCTCGAAGTCATCATCATCTTCTTGTCCTGGTATATATTCGTTGTTTATTTCGTCATCTTTATAGTTTGGTAATTCTTCGTCACTTGGTACTTGTACATTGTTTGTTTCTGAATCTCTATCTATTACATCATTTCCTTCAGAATCTTTTGCTTCTGTTATCTCTG
>OGCQ01002000.1_pt1 | contig 22349 bp, 24 predicted proteins | sample 1570161 | NCBI WGS metagenome assembly OGCQ01 (sample SAMEA4384402, study PRJEB24528) | human gut metagenome
TTCTGTAATAGGTAATGAAATGATTAGTAGTAGAACTCCGGGATTTATTTAATAAAATAAATTAAAATGGATTTATATGGTATAATAGATATAATAAATTATAGTTACTAATAGGACTTGTGGGGGGATGTATCATGCTTACTCAGGAAGAAAAAGAGTTTTATGCCGATGGACATAGAGTCTATAAAAAGATAGGAAAAACTATTCTATATACAATTTTAGTATTTATAGTTTTTAGTATTGGCTTAAATAGTTTAACACAAACATTATTACCTAATATGAGTGTTGAGTCGTCTAATACATGGATAATTATTTGTTGTTGTGTAGGGATAATCTTTACAATCTTTTATTTCTATTAATATAGCAACTTTACTATCTACTAATTCTAATACTTCTTCTAAAGTTGGTATTATTTCATTAGTATTACCTAATCTTAAGTTTTTTAATTCATCATAATTTACATCTTCTATATTTCTAGTGTCATTAGTAATTCTCTTTAAATTTTCATCATGAAATACTACAACTTCTTTATCTTTTGTAAATTGAACATCAAGTTCTATAGCATAGTTATTTTTTAAAGCATTTTCAAACGCACTTAATGAATTTTCTGGAATATCTTTAGTATGTAACCCTCTATGTGCTATAGGAGTTTCTTTTATCCAAGATATTTTATCTTCGCTAATTGCTTCCCCTGCTGTTGCAAAATTATAAAAAACTACTATTGCAAATAAAAGTGCTAAAGCAATTGATAATATAATTATTATCTTAGAACTTTTCACATTCCATTCCCCCCTATAAGGTTAATTCATTAAATTATCTAATATATAATTTTGCCTTACTCTTATATCTATTCTTTTATCTAATACAATATTAGATAATATTATAAATAAAATAGCTATTTTTAGTGCTAATACTAATATTAATATTGTTACTAATGACATATATCTTGCATAAGATACTTTTTGATATTTCGATAGTATATAGTTTTGAATTACAGTATATCCATCTCTAATTATAAAATAAACACATAAATAGCTAACACATGTAAATATAGTTATTAAGTATGTATTATTTATTTCTATATTCGTAAATCTAAATATTTCATAACTTAATAAATATAATGAACATCCATAAAATACTTTTTTTGAACAAGATATAAACCTAGAATATGTTCTAAAATTTCTAATAATATTATACTTTCTTTTAGCGTTAGATTTTAATATTTTTAATTTATTACTAAATATTAATCCTAAATAATATACACTAAACATCATTCCAAGTGGAAACATTGCAATTAGTAAGTAATAAATTGTATTTGCAACTTCTTTATTATTTAAAAATTTTATATATCCCTTAAATTCCTGCATAAAGCTATAGCCGATTAACTTTGAAGCATATATATCTATAAATACCATTAAAAGTACAGATAGTATAGATCCATATACTAAGTCATCCATTATAGTTGTATTATTTTGCAAAAGAACACCACATATTATTCCTAGAATAACACTTTGACTTGCCCAAATAGCTGTCCCAATATTACCTAATACTAAACCTACTATTACAAGTGAAGTTACCCCTGATAATACGCTATATTTAAAATCACATTTTAAGCATATTACAACAAAAAATATTGGTACTATAAAATCTAAATAAAATGTATACCCAAGTCCAGTGGATACAAAGAATATCGTTCCTACAACAAATAAAGCAGACATAAGTGCAGCTTCTGTCATTTTTTTAGTATCATTCAAGTTAAACATCTCCAAATCTTATTAATTAATACTTATAAATATTAATTATATCATTTCTTTATAATAAAATCTAATTAGAAATCTAACTATTAAATAGCTTTGATAAAAAACTAGAATTATATAATCTTCTCTACTTTTATAGCTTTAAGTCTATTTTGTCATAAAGCATTACTGCTTTTTCATTTTATTTAGCTACATGTAGTTTAATTTGATGTATAGTATGTCTTATATAAAAGTATAAATTCTATCTAAACTACTTTATCCCTTCATTATCTTTATAACTACTTTAAATTATACTATATTTTGTATATCTGCTTTTTAATATATTAATATTCTTATTTTAAAATGCTATAATAAAATTTATAAAAAGTATAAAAGGAGGATAATAAATGTTTATAGTAAAGCACTTTAAAGATTTGAGTGTAGATGAGTTTTTTGAAATAGCTAAAGCTAGATATGAAGTTTTTGCATGTGAACAAAAAATTACCCAGGAAAATGATTTTGATGATATTGATAAAAAATGTTATCATATCTTTTCTTTAGATAATAATATCATTACATCATACGCAAGGATAATACCTAAAGAATATAGTAGCTATGAAGATACTTCTATTGGAAGAGTACTTGTAAATAAAAATTATAGAAGAAATGGGTTAGCTAAAAAATTAATGATGAACTCTATTGAGTTTATAACTAATAACCTTAATGAAGAACATATAACTTTATCAGCTCAATATTACATAAAAGATTTATATAAATCTTTAGGGTTTAAAGAAATATCAGATGTTTATGATGAAGTTGGTATTCCTCATGTAAAAATGAGATTATAAAGTATATAAAATAAGACTGTGTTAGCTTAATTTGTGATAATAAAAATAGATAAACAACCATGCCAAAGTGTTTTAAATTATTTTGTATGGTTGTTTATCTATTTTATATAAATTGTTTATAATATATTATAATATTGCGAAGTACTCATTATATTAATTTAATTAATTTTTTCATCCACCAATCCTTGGTTAAATTAAGATAGCCATTAGGAGTTACTACAATATATTTATCATTTATATCTAATACATTAGGCACTCCTGTATATACTATATCTATATAAAGATTAAATGGCTTAGCTTTTTTATTTAATTTACATTCTAATTCCTCGATATAATCACAAAATTTACTACCACCCATAATTTCATAAAAAGAAATAGCGCTTTTACCTCCTGCTTGCATATCCCACCAATCAATAAAATGTGGATATGATTTTTTACAACACTCTCTAAGCTCTGTATATTCCAGTTCTAAGAAATCATTTATATTATATATTTCATTAACAAATACACACATTTTATCAAGATTAATGTTATTACATCTTTCTTCTATAACATCATTAAACCATAGTTTCCACTGTGATTTTAACTTATTAATATGTAAATTTTCAAAGTCTGAATTTGATAGTTTAGTTGGCCAAGGTGTATTTGATTCATCAAAATTTTCATCATCAATTAAATTATACATACATCCAGTAAATATAATAAAGTTTAGTAACTCATCTGTATATGTTCTAATAGCCCAAGATTTATTAGCCTCTTCATTTATCATTTTTTTAATCCCCTTATCTTTATTATTAATTCACAATTTATAACTATTATTCACTAATTCAGTTTTCCAAATTTAAATATATCTTATTTATTTTAGACAGATTTAGCTCTATCAGATATTTCTAATCTTAAAATAACCATTTTTTCATTTTTACTTAAATTATTTTGAATAGATTTTTCTATTTTATCTTTATTTTTATGAAAGTCAGCAGAGTAAGTTTTATATTTTCCATTTACTTTTATTCCCCTTGTAAATCCCATAATTGGAATATCTTCATTTACATTTAAATCTGCATCTTGAGTATATGCAGCTTCATTATAATTTGTAGGTCAGTAATATTTTACACTTTCAAGTATTTTATTATTTTGAATAAAGTGTATTGTCATATCTCTTTTACTTTTACCTTCCATGAAAGTATCACTATAAATTATTTGTAACTTAGGTGTTCCAAAAATATCTTTTGACAGTAATTCTTCAGTGCTTACTTTTTTATCCCCTTCATAGAAGTCTGAATACAATTTTATGTTATATTCTTTACCTAATTCCAATCTACTTACTTCAATTAACTGTGGACAAATTATATTCATCTTTTCTTCTATCTCCATAGATTCCTCACTGCCAGAAGTATATGTATATATATTAAAGTCACCACTTGGCTTTTTTCTAAGGGCCTTTTCTATATCTTTTTCAAACCCACCATCATCAAAATAAGAATTAATCTTCTCTTCTACTACTTCAATACTGTCTCCTTCTTCAATACCTATAGACATTTTAGAAAACATATACATTAATGTAGTTGGTATAATTGCAATTAAAGCTGCTACTATAGTCACTCCTACAAAAACATTCTTATTGTTTTTTATTATTTTCATAATTATTCTCCCTCTATTTTGTCATTACAATATGGACAGTATTTCCACTCATCTTTCAATGGACTTCCACAAGATTTGCACTTTTCTTTTAACTTACATCCACAGCTTGGACAAGAAGAAAATTTGCTAGATATTTTCACTTTACAATTAGGACATTTTGTTGAAAATGCTCTCGTTACTAACAAATAAACTATCAACGGTAAAGGTAGTAATATCGGTAAAAAAATTGGTGTTATAGCCAATATAGACCATAGTATTCCCCACTTATCTTCTCTTTTTTTACTATCTAAATATATCCACACAACTTGCCCAATTGCAAAAGAAAATATTAAGAAAAATACAATAAATATCATTATAATCTGATTACTACCTATTAACATAAACTCTCCTCTCTCTTATCTATTAAAATTAATGAAACTACTAGTAATACGAAAATATATATTTTTATTCCACGTTTGACTAAATTATTTCCTCCAAATAAAATCACGAATAAACCTTGACCTAAAACTGAAGTAATTATCATTAAAGTAAAACTAATGACTAGTAGTTTATTTCTTTTTTTTTCGGTTATTTTAGATGCTTTTTCAACTATAGCTAAAGTATCTATTTCTTTTATATATCCCATTTCTTCTAATTTATCGTCATTTAAATAATCCAATTTACGACCTCCTTTTAGCTTAATAATTCTCTTAACTTTTTAATAGTATTATGTATTCTAGATTTTGTAGTACCCTGGGATACCTTAAGTATTTCTGATATTTATTCAATTGAGTAACCATAATAATGTTTCAAAATAAAAGAGATTCTTTTTTCATAAGACATGTTATTCAAATGATTTAAAGCTTCTTTGAACCTAATATGATTTATTAAATCATCTTCCATATCATAACTAGTTTTAAATTCAAAATCATCATGTTCTGTTCTTATTTTATTTTTCCTAAGATAATTCTTATGAGTATTTATACCAGTTTTAATTAAATAACTGGAAAATTTACTCTCCCCTCTAAACTTAGTTATATTTAAAGACGCTTTTAACAAGGTATCTTGTACTAAATCTTCTGCTAAATCTTTATCTCCTGTCAACTTTATTAAAAATCCATAGAGCATTTGATAATTATTTTGCAGTAATAAATTTAAACAATGTTTATTTCCCTGCCTGGCTTTATCTAAAAGCTCTTTCTCCTCCAAAACTGCTTAACACCTCGTCCCATTTTCTAACTTACTATTTTACTATATACTATTAAGACACCTAAAATTAAAAAAAGTTCATAAAAAATTAAAAATTATTTTTTATTTCTTGTTTAAAAAAGCAGACTATATTTCAAGTCTGCTAAATAGGTATATATAATTTTTACAATAAATTTAAGTATATTTTTGTCTATATTATTAGTTAATATCTATACTATAATTTATTAAAATCATTTACTTCTTTTTAAATATCAAATTAGTTATAGTGCCTAAAGTTAAAGCTGGTATTGTAGCTCCAATTAATATACCTACTACAGGTGTTAATAATAATTCTGATAATTGAACTATAAATAAGACTGAAATAATTAAATAGAATAATATATAATCTAATTTTCTAAATTTAGAAAAATTCATCTAATCCCCCCTTTTATATTTCACATTATATAATAATATCACAAATTTAATTATTTATCAGAAAGTAAGCTAACATATCCAAAAATAAAAGTGCCTAATTGCTAACTTATGCACTTTTACTTTATTTCATAACTTTCTTTATAATATTTATTCTATTTTTATATGGTGGGAATACTAGTTTAATATTTAATTTAGTGCTCTTTTTAACAATACTTTTACTATGAGTAAATGTATCAAAACTACTCTTTCCATGATAACTACCCATACCAGATGAACCTATTCCACCAAAAGGTAAGTAATTAGATGCAACATGACTTATAGTATCATTTACACATCCTCCACCAAATGAAAATCTAGTTATTACATCTTCGCTAAAAGCTTTATTTTCAGAGAAAACATATAAAGCTAGTGGATTTTTATGTTTAGATATATAGTACTTTATATCTTCTATATTCTTATATTTTATAACAGGAAGTATTGGGCCAAATAATTCTTCACTCATAACTTTGTCATTTAAGTCTACATCTTTAAGTATTGTTGGAGATATAAATCTATTTTTAAAATCAATTTCCCCTCCATATACTATCTTATTTTTATCATGTTCAAGAATATTTTTTAGCCTATTCATATGTTTATCATTTACTATACGTCCAAATTCCTTATTATTTTTTATATCTTCACCGTAAAATTCTTTTATTACTTTTATAAATTCTTTAACTAAATCATCATATATATCTTCATGTGCAAGTACATAGTCTGGAGCTACACAAGTTTGCCCTGCATTTATAAGTTTTCCCCACATAATTCTTTTTGCACTTATTTTTAAGTTAGCACTATTGTCAACTATTACAGGTGATTTACCACCTAATTCTAGGGTTATTGGTATTAAGTTTTTACTTGCTTTTTCCATTACTATTTTCCCTACATTTACACTTCCTGTAAAAAATATATAATCAAATTCTAAATCTAATAGTGCGCTATTTACTTGATAATCTCCACTAACTACAGCTATGTACTCTTCATTAAATGCATCTTTTATCATTTTAATTATTACTTTTTCAAGATTTACAGTATATTCTGATGGTTTCAGAACAACTGTGTTTCCACCTGCTATAGCTCCTACTAAAGGCTCTATAAGTAGTTGAAATGGATAATTGTATGGACCAATAATTAAAACACTTCCATAATGACATTTATAAATATATGATTTCCCTGGAAGTTGAGCTAAATCATTTTTAACTCTTTTAACTTTTGCCCATTTTTTTATATTTTTTATAGTGTAGTCAATGCTGCTATATACAAATCCGACTTCATTAGAATATGATTCAAAGATATGTTTTCCTAAATCTAACTCTAATGCATGTATTATATCATTTTCATATTTCTTTATTGTACTCTTTAGCTTTTTTAAGTTTTTTATTCTTTCATCTACGCTTATAGTTTTTTTATCCTCTAAGTACTTTTTTTGTATATTTAAAATATTTTCATGTTTTTTTCTTATGGTCTTTAACTTTATTAAATTATCTACTCTCTCATCTACACTTATGTTTTTTTCTTCCTCTAAGTGATCTTTTTTAATAGTTAAAATATCTTTGTATCTATTCATATTACACCTCTTAGTTCTTATTAACTCTATACTAACCTTTAATCTAATTATTTGTAAACCTTATTATAATATTTAATTTATCATAATTTATATAATTTACATTTATATCTCTATACTATATATTTAAAGATATAAGTATAACTATTCTATTATTATTAAACACATAAAAAATTCCCTTAAATTGAACTACTTATCAGTTAAGCATTTTTAAATGACAATTTTTCTTATATTCAAATATTATCCCCTAAAAATTTTCATATTACCGTTTCCTAATATATAAAAATATTAAAAAAATTATTAATTCTTTCTCAAGTATATTACTAAAACTATTAAATTTTTTATATTTTTACACTGATTTAATTATTATTTTAGATAATAATTTTTTTGTATAAATATTACATTTACATGTATGTTAATGTCGTTTAAGCAAATATTTTATATGTATTTGTGTGGTGATATCTTATCCTAATTATAGTAATATTTATTATAAGGGGATTATTTATTGGAGGGGATTTATCTATGATAATAGGTTTAATTTTACTTTTATTGTTTATGGTGGCAATAATCTATTTTTTATATATGGTTTGTATTCAATTTAATTATATAAATAATATTAACTTACAATTTGGAATGGATGTCACAAAGTTATATTCAGACGAATGTGATGAAGGATTTTTAGGATATATAAATTACTTAGTAAAAACATTTGCCATGAATTTATATAAAGTTGGTCTTTTTTTCGATAGAATAATAAAGTCTAGACATTAGTCTAGACTTTATTATTTTTCATTATTAATTTAAAACAACTTTCATTGTATTTAACACATGGATCATTTGGATTTATTTTCATACAATTTTTATGATGATAATAAGCCTGGTTTAGATCTCCAACTTTAAAATAACAATAACATAAATTAAGATGTGGCTTAAACCTTAAGCAGCATATATGTCTACACTGACAACAATCATCAGGTATAGGTAAACTTAATATTATCTCATACCAACTTATTGCTCTGTAGTATTTTTCTTCATCTTGAAAAGAATATGCTATCTTATAAAGTATTTCGCCTTGTGGAGGACCATATTCAAAGGTTTTATAAAAATATTTTCTAGCTATTTCTTTATCATCTTTACATAAATAGCATTCTCCAATTTTACAAAGAGCATCAATTATTTCATCTTCCCAAGTTCCCTTAGATACAAACTCTTCTAAAACTTTTATCGCTTCATTATAGTATTTATTACAATATAATTCTTTTCCATAGTAATATAAATCTCTCTCACTAAATGCTTGTTTTTCTTCTACTTTCTTTTTGTATATTTTTAAGTTTCTATCACTTACAGGTTTAATTTTATCATGTATTATACAAATATCACTATCATAGACATTTCCACTAGCTTCTATATATTCATGAACAAATCCAATCCATTTAAAGTTATCTTCTCTTTTCACTATTCTATTTCTTACCATAGTTATTTGAGGATTATTACATTCATCTATGTTCATACATGTATGCATAGTTACTAAGTCTATATCTAATGATAAAACTTGTTTTAAGTTTAAAAGTTTTTCTTTATTTTCTTCATCTATTATTTCATCAGCATCTAGCCATAGTATATAATCTTTAGTAGCTTTTTCAAAAGAAAAATTTCTAGCAGCTGAAAAGTCATCATTCCATATATAATCATATATATTTTCTGTATAGTTTTTGCATATATTTTTGCTATTATCAGTTGACCCTGTATCAACTATTATTATCTCATCGACTGCATCATAAATACTTTTTAAACATCTATCTAAAACTAATTCTTCATCTTTTATTATCATACATAAGCTTAGGGTTATCATGTCTCTACTCCTTATTGGATTTGCATTTATGCTTTATTGTATGATATTTCTACATATTGTGTTAAATATGTTATATATTTTTCTATTGATTCCATAAAATCTTCTATTTCATATTTATTTATATATACACCTTTTATATTTTTTAATATCTCAGTAGTAGTTACTACTATTTCTTGACTAAGCTTTTCATAGTCTTTATTTAGTCTTTCTTTTATATTATCTTTTAAATTCTTTATAAATTTTTCTATATTGTCAAGTATTTCTTTGTTTTTTCTATCATCTAAAACTTTATCATATATAACTTTTCCAACAGCTCCACTTATAGTTCCAGCTATTAAAAGAGGTGGTAGATAAGTCATAATAGCTGCTCCAAGTGTAAGTGATGCTGCATAATTTCCTAAAGTTGCACTGTAGATTGAAATAACCCCTCCTGATGTAGCACCAAGTATTGCCCCTGTACCTATTGTTGCAAGTATTGCATTCATATCTGTTTTTTCCCCATCTAACTTAAATGTGGGTGTATCTAATAATTCATTTTTATAAGTTATATCATTTACATATCTTTTTATATCATCATCCATTTCTTCACTTACTTCTTTTAAGCAAGTACTCCATTCTTTAAAATATAAATCATCTAATTCATTCTTTTTAGAATTTATCAAATCAGTTAAGTAAGATTCATTTATATATATATTTGCAGATTTTATATCACTTTCAATTCTTTTTACCTCATCGCTTAATAAAATTCTATCAATCCAATCATTTATTTCAAACTCCATTTTTGCTTTTATATAATCTTTTTTATTTTGTAGTAGTTTTTCATATTTTCTTAATTCACCTAATAATACATCAACGCTTTTATTATAATCGTTATGTACTATTATATCTTTTTGAATTATTCCTTCTATTGAAGTTTTTATACTTTTGTATTTTGTCTCATTGGAATTTTCATATACACACTCTATATAATCAGTTAATTTTCTAAAGTTTTCCCTAAGTTCTGTATAGTTTGATACTATTAGGTCTGTACTTTTAGCTATTGTTTGTTGACTCATTTTATGTTGATATTCAAGAGATGATGATATCATAAAAAATCTATCTATATAAATGCCATACTCACTTGTTATATAATCTAAAATTTCACTCCTATTTTCTGTTAATAAATCACATTTATTTACTACTCCAATAATAGGTTTATTATATTCACTTATTAAGTCTAATGCTTCTATTGTATCTTCTTGACCTAGATGAGTTGCATCTATAACAAATAAAATTAAATCTGCGTACTTAATATAATCTATGGTTTTCTTCTCATTACTTTGAGTTATACTTTTTAGTCCTGGTGTATCTACTATATTTATTTTTTTCAAATAATCTATGTCTAAACTTATTCTTGTCAAATCTGCAAATTTGCTCACATCAGTATTTTCACTATAAACAACTTCTATTACTGATGAAGTAGCTTCTAATACATCTACCTTACTTATTTCTTTTCCTAAAAGTGCATTTAAAAGACTTGATTTTCCTGATTTAACTTCTCCTACTATAGCTATATTTAATGGCTTATATTGACTTGATTCTAATGCTTTGATATTTTCTATCTGTTCATTTAGATTTTCAGATACAATATCCTTAAAGGGTACTATTTCTTTTTGTGATAATCTTTGTCTTATTGGAGAATTAAGTAAAGTTTCTTTAATTTCATAGATATATTGACTTATATTTTCCAAAATATCACCTCAAACTTATTAATATATTTTCTATATTGTCTAAATAACTAATATGCTCTTTTATTAAATTGTAATCTAAATATTTATTTTTAAATGTATTATATTTGACTTCATTTATATTATCTTTTATCTCATCTAATTTATCTTTTAGGGTTGTTATTATCTCGTCTTCTAAGTATGTAATATTTTTTTGGATATGGTTACTTAATGCAACTTCATCATTTACAACTTTTTCAGAGTTTGCTTTTGTGAGTTGATTTATAAAACTTGATAGTTTGTTATTTCTTTTTACAGTTTTAAAGTTATTATAATTTATAATCAAGTATTTGCTTTTAGAAAAATAAACTTTTGTGTTGATAGGATTCTTTGTAATATTGCTAAAATCTGCTTTTTTGATTAATGTATTATAATTTTTTTCTATTTCCTTACTACATTGTACTTCTAAATTTTCTATTGCTTTTTTTAATGAATATAAATCCTCTTTAGTATATATTTTTTTCTTCTTAAATTTATTTATATGATTTAATGTATATAAATATATTTCATTACAACTTTTATTTAATTCAAATTCAATTTCATTATAATCAGATATATCTTTATACAAACTTCTCTTATATGAATATATTTTATCTAGTATTTTATTTTTCATTATAGATAAATTTTTATATTTAGAATCTATTTGTTTTTTTTCACATACTTGTTTGAAATTACTCTCTATAGATTTATATAAATTATTTATGTTGCTTTTATCTATTAAATATTTATCTTTGTTTACAATTCCATCTAAAGCATCACGAGCTGATATATAAACAATATCATTAAATTTATTATTATATATTTCATTTACTTTTTCTTTAAGTCTTTCTACATCGTTATCATTTTTTATTATATCTATTTTATTAACTACACCTATTATTTTCTTTTCATGTAAATTATCTATTTTATTTATTTCCTCAATTAATTTATTAGTTTCTTTAGATACTATATTTTGAGCATCTATTAGCCATATTACGCCATCTGATTTTTGGTAGTATTTATTCATACGCTTTACGGTGTTTTTTAGTAAGGTTTGATTAAGTCCTGGTGTATCTACTATTGTAAAGTCATTAAGTATTTTTTTATTTTTTAAATAGTATTTTATTTGATTTATATCTGATTTATATAAGTGTAATCTTTCTTGTTCAATTTTAAATTCTTTTAATTTATCTTTGCTAAGTTTATTCTTGTATGTTAATATTTTTTTTGATATTTCTTTTTTTGATATTTTAAATTTATCCTCTTCTTCTTTTAATATTTTTTTACCATTACTTAAACTTTTTATAATTTCTCTTTCATCATTATAGGTTATTTCTACTTTTTCATTATCTGATTTAATAAATAAATCTAGTTTCCATGTATTTGGTATATCACTAGTTTCTATTACTTTTTCTTGTAAAAGGGCATTTATAAGAGTTGATTTTCCATAATTACCAGAACCCATTATAAATAGTAAAAATGGATTTTCTAGCTCTTTTATACTTTTAGTATTTTCTTTTATTTTTTGTTCTATATATGAAACTAGTTCTTTTGATTTACTTTCTTTATTGTTTATATCTTTTTTTACTAATTGTAATTCTTTATTTAATTTATTTATTATGTTCATTAATTTCTCTAATTCAATATATCTGCTATCATACATACTATCATCCTTTTTTCTCTTCAATACCTTATCCATAAAATATTCTAAATTTAAATTTGTTATATTGTATGAATTTTAATTATCTTAAAGAACTTATATCTATATGTAACTAGATAAACTATTAGAAATAGATTCTTTGAGTTAACCTAAAATAAGGAACTTTACTTCAAATTCAATTTATTAAAAAGTCTAAGGTGTGGCTCTTTTTATGCAATATTTATTACAAAGGGAGCTAACATATCATAAACTAAAAAAAGGCTGTATAATCAGCCTTATATTAAGTCATGTGCATATTCTTTTATTGGTGCATTTTTTAAAAGTAGTACTGAACAAATTAAAGATATTACTATAGTTAAAAGTTTTATAATTAAATGTATATTTACATTTATAATAAACCTTAAAATATCAACTAAGTTAATAACTATATAATTCATAATTAAATCTGTGTTAAATATATAAAATGTTACTCCTAATGTTATAACTATTGTTGGTATAATTAAAAATATTATTATTGATGTTTTCTTTTTAAGTCTATATAAAATACTTCCAAGTAAAAATCCTATAGATGAAAATGCAAATAAAGTTAAAAGCTGCCCTAAGATATCCATAATAAATCTTCTTATGCTTAAATCAGAAAAAGCATATAATACTGTTGTTCCCATTTCTAAATAACTATTTATAATATCAGTAAAAGTATTTACAAAGTATGCAGAATCTCCAAGTACTAAAGCATTTTTACCAGAAACATACTCTACTACAAACTTTAAAATCAATGACCATAAAACTGTAAATATTGAAAATACTATCCCCATACCTATCATTGTAATTATAGATGCTTTTATATAGCTTTTTCTATCTGCTTTTATATTTATTGCAACATTAAACTTTATATATGAAAGATATATACCATATATAAATATAAGTAATGCTGTTGTAGAATATATTTCACTTTTAAATATTAAATATCCATTTTCAAATACTGAATGTTTAAATCCAGTTAGTATTTCTTTACCATCATGTGTTATTGCTATTGAAAGTGTTATTACTATCATTAATATTATAGACTTTTTCATTAATCTAAAATACGGCATTAACTTATTCATTTGTATTCCCCCTTTTAGTAAGATGTACAAACATATCTTGAAGATTCATAGTTTCTAAATTTATGTTTAAACTTTCTATAAACTTTAAATCATCTTCATTTATATCCCCATAATATTTATACACTTGTTTAGATCCAAAACTTTTATCAGGTGTTGTATTTTTTAAACATTTTAATTTTTCCAAATCAGACTTATCTCCACTTATGTAAAATGATTTTTGACTTATATTATCTATACTATCATCAACTATTACTTTTCCTTTATGTATTATAACTACATTTTCAATTAGATTTTCTACTTCATTTATAAGATGAGTTGATAATATTATAGTTCTAGGATTTTTTATATAGCTATCTAATAATATCTTATAAAACTCATTTCTATTGTCTGCATCAAGACCTATTGTAGGTTCATCAAATATAGTTATTGAAGCATTTGAGCATATTCCTATAATGTTCGATACTATACTTTTCATACCTCTTGATAATTTTCTATATGACTTCTTAGAATCTAGCTCAAAATAATCGCACAATTTTTCTTGTAGATTTTTATCATAATCTTTATAAAAGTATGAGTAAGTATTAAATAATTCTTTTATTAAAATATCATTTTCAGGAAACTCTCTTTCTCTTACTATACATAACTTATCTAATACATCGTCACTTTCATTTATATTTTGTCCAAATATTTCTATAGTACCGCTTTTACTAATTAATTGCTTTGTAATTATATTTAATAAGGTAGTTTTACCTACTCCATTTTTCCCAAGTAAACCATATATTTTATTTTCATAAAAATCTATAGATATATCATCAAGTATTACACTATCATTAAAAGACTTACTAACATTTTTTACTTTTATAGCTACACTCATTTAGTTTCCCCCTTTGTATTGTTTAATCATCTCAAGTAATTCATCTTTATCTATATCTAACTTATTTGCTTCTTCAATTAAGTTCTTTATAAACTTATTTTTAAAGCTTTCTTTTCTTAAAAGTTTTATAGTGTTTTTTGCTCCCCTATTTACAAACATACCTAAACCTCTTTTTTTATATAAGATATTCTTATCTACTAGTATATTCATCCCCTTTAATACTGTAGCTGGATTTATATTATATAACCTTGATAATTCTGTTGTTGAAGGCACTTGTTCATCTTCTTTTATGCTATCTGTTAGTATTTCATCCTCTATAGCTTTTGATATTTGAATAAATATCGGTTCGTCTTCATTTAATATAAGCTTCATAAATCACTCCTTATATCCGTTAATCAATCAGTTAATTACTCAAGTAACTAACCATAATAGTATTGTATATAAAATAATAAAAAATGTAAACATGTATCTATAAAAAGAGCTATTTCAAAATCATTATTTAATCATTTTGAAATAGCTCTTTTTATAAATCTACTTTTTAACTTATCTATACAAATTATGTATATTCCTTTTTAATGTAAATATTTTTATAAAATTTAATTAAATTTTAGATGCGATACAAATTAATATGTGCTACTATTTACTTAAAGAAATCAAATCATATTTTTACAAGAGATATAAAAAGCAGAAAACTACTCTCACTTTTGTATAAACTAATTAATAAAAGTTTTTAAGTAATTTAAGTCTACTTGGATGTCTTAATTTTCTAATAGCCTTAGCTTCTATTTGTCTTATTCTCTCTCTTGTTACTCCAAATACTTTACCGATTTCTTCTAAAGTCTTAGGTGTGTCATCATCAAGTCCAAATCTCATTCTAAGTACTTGTTGCTCTTGATCACTAAGATCTGTTAATACTTCGTCTATTTTTTCTCTTAAGTTATTTTGTTCAACCTCATGAATTACCACGTCCCCAAAGTGTGCATCAGATGGTATAAACTCAACTAAACTACTATCTTCATCTTCTTTAATAGGAGTATCAAGAGATACTATGTTTTTATCCCTTTTTAATATATCTAAAACCTTATCAACTTCAAGTTCGCAAACTTCAGCAAGTTCTTCCATACTAGGTTCTCTTTGAAGTACATTAGCAAGCTCTTGTTTTTTTCTTTTTACAAAATTTATTCTTTGATGAAGATGAACAGGTATTCTAATAGTATTTTCACAGTCATCTATGTATCTTGTTATACTTTGTTTTATCCACCAAGTCGCATAAGTACTAAATTTAAATCCCTTTTTATAATCGTACTTTTCAACTGCTTTTATAAGTCCAATGTTTCCTGCTTGAATTAAGTCAAGCATATCTACACTTTCTTTTCTATATCTTTTAGCGATACTTACAACCAATCTATAATTTGCATTTATAAATTTCTCTTTTGCTTCCTCTGAAGAGTCAATTATAGCTTTAGCTAGTTCTACTTCCTCTTTAGCAGATAACATTGGGTATTCTTCTATTTCTTTTAAATACATTTTCATAGCATTAGATGTATTTGATGAATCAGAATAAATATAGCTTTCATAATTTTGTTCTTTTTTAGCCTCCATAATATAACCCCTTTTATATATAGTTTATTAATTGAGATGTTATCTTTTCTCTAGCTTCATCTACATTTATAATATGATAGCTGCTTCAAAAACATTCCATCCAATTAAATTAAATGTCAATAAGTTTATTTTTATATTATTCTACCTTTGCTATCAAATTTCCTTTTTTTATTTATATTTTTTATAAAATTTCACTTATTTTAAGTATATAAATATATATTTAGGTTTTTAAGCATAAAAAAAGACCACAATAAAAGTAGTCTTTTTTAATCGAACGACGCTATAAATCCCTATATTAATAAATCCTTTGTCTTTTGCCCCAACATTTACGGTTTTTATATAGAATTTTTAACATATTTATAATAACATTATTAAAAAGTATCGTCAAGTTCGTATATATTTATTTATTAGTGTTTACAACCACAGTTGTGATCATCTCCGTGATTGTGTCCTCCACAACACTCGTGACCATCTTCATGATGTCCATGACCTCCACAGCATTCATGCTCTTCTTCGTGATGATGTCCACCACATCCACATCCATGATGAGAGTGTTCATGCTCAGCAGCTAATTTTTCCATTTCAAATAATTCTTTTTCCATTTGTTCATATGTTGGAAGAGCTGCTTCTGTATCATATTCTTCACCAGTCCAGTCAGCATACATCATTTGATTTCCATTAGTTAATATTATTCTACCTGCAGTAGTTATATTATCAACATCTTCTAAGAAATCTATTTGTTTTTGTACTACTTCGCCTTCTAATTCTACATCTTCATCTAAACAGCTAACTAACATAACTGGAACTAAGTAGTCTTCTTTATCTTTAACACTTACTATTATATCTATTATACCCTCTGCACCTTCTTCAAACTCTGATAATGGTACATCAGTGTCTATCATATCATGTGGTACTAATAAGTCCTCCATTAAATACTTTATAACTCTTTCTTTTACTAATTGTTTTGACATAGTACTTATCCTTTCTAACTTATAGATATAAATATCTATATTTTTCCTATTTTCATATTATAATATATTTCTTATTTTTTCAATATTTGAATACAAAATCATAACTTAATTATACCCTTTTTTTACATATTTAATTACATATTTGAAATTTGATTAAATACATTACTTTGTAACTTATAGTTAGTAAAAAGCAATTATGGTATATATTTTTATTTTATAAATCCTCTGAGAAATTCATATCAATTTATATATAACAGCAGAAAAATAGCTATTTTCCAATATTTTTTAGTCAAATCATGCATAATATATCAATTTTCACTTGCCTATTATATTACTTTTTTACATTTTTCTACACTTTATTACAGTACTTTACAGTTACAAAGTTGTAGCATTTATGTTAGTATAAATATGCGAAAGGGACAACCCCTTAAATTGCAAGTTACAATTTAGTAACAATATGAATCGCAAATAAAATCAAAAGAGGTGTTTATATGAATAAGAAATTTAGAAATATATTATCATTAGGAGCAATAACTATGCTAACAGCATCTAGTATGCTACCAGTAAACGCTCTATCAAAAACTTGTTACAAGAAAGTTATGACTACGAAATCTATATATATATATGTAAATGGTGTTAAATACAAATTACCGTTAACTCCAAGTTGTCCAAATGTACCTTCAAAACCTGAGAGTACTCCTAATAATCCAAGTACTACTCCACAGCAAAAGCCTGAGAGTACTCCTAGTACTCCAAGTACTACTCCACAGCAAAAACCTGAAAGTACTCCTAGTACTCCAAGTACTACTCCACAGCAAAAGCCTGAAAGTACTCCTAGTACTCCAAGTACTACTCCACAGCAAAAACCTGAGAGTACTCCTGAGCAAAAGCCTAGTACAGACTTTTCTTCTTATCAACAACAAGTGCTTGATTTAGTAAATGCAGAAAGAACTAAAAGAGGAATATCTGCTTTAACACTTGATTCTAACTTATCAAGTGTAGCAACAAAGAAATCTCAAGATATGGTAAATAAAAACTACTTCGACCATACATCTCCAACTTACGGTTCTCCATTTGATATGATGAAGCAATTTGGAATATCTTATAGAACTGCTGGTGAGAATATAGCAAAAGGTCAAAAAACTCCACAAGAGGTTGTAACTGCTTGGATGAATTCTGAAGGTCATAGAAAAAATATATTAAACCCTAATTTTACTAACTTAGGTGTTGGTATTGCAAAAGACTCTAAAGGAACAACTTATTGGACTCAAATGTTCATAGGTAAGTAATTTAGATTATAGATAAAAAGTATAAATGTAGATATTTAAATGTCTGCATTTATACTTTTTTCTTTGTTTATATATTTTTTTAATAAATTCATTTTTACTATAAATACTATATTTAAGAAGGATAACCAATCTTTAGCTTTCTTATATATTATTTATATTGAAAATATATATCTTTAAAAGATACAAACTATTAAAATAAATTCTTAAGTAATTATTACAAACTTGTAATTTGCTTTTTTAAATTAATCATTTATAGTATAATGTAATAGGGATATATTATGGTTTAACTTTTTTGTAAGTTGAAAGGAATGAAATTTATGAACAAAAAATTAAATAATTTTAAAAAGAGATTTGTAACTTTAGGTCTTACTGCAGTTTTAAGTTTATCTAGCTTAGGACTTGTATTTGCAGATGGTGCTAGAGTTGTAACTCTTGGTGCAAACTTAACACAAGAACAAAAAGATACTATGTTAAAATATTTCGGTGTTAATAAAGATGAAGTTGTAATACTTGAGGTTAACAACCAAGAAGAAAGAAAATACTTACAAGGAGTAGCAACTGAAGCTCAACTTGGAAAGAAAACTTATTCTTGTGCTTATGTTGAACCAACAAAATCAGGTAGTGGTATAAATGTTAAAACTGCTAATATAACTTGGGCAACTCCAGCTATGGTTGCAACTACATTATCTACTGCAGGTCTTACTGATGCTGACGTTGTAATTGCTGCTAACTTCCCAGTTTCTGGAACTGGAGCATTAACAGGTATAATGAAAGCATTTGAAGATGCTACTGGAAAGCCTCTAGAGGAAGATAAAAAAGAACTAGCTTCAGAGGAATTAATAACTACTGGAGATTTAGGTGATGATATCGGTCAAGACAAAGCTACTGGAATCGTTAATGATGTAAAGACTGAGATAATAAAAAATAATACTAAAGATACAGTTCAAATAGCTGAAACTATAAATAATGTAGTAAACAACTATAATGTAACTTTATCTGATGAACAAATGGCAAAGCTTGAAAGCTTAATGGAAAAAATATCTAAACAAGATTATAACTATAGTGAAATGAAAAATGCACTAGAAAGTGTATCTGATGTTGTTAATGAAAACTTATCTGCTATAGGTGAAAATGTAAATACAGGATTCTTTGATAAAATAAAGAGCTTCTTTGAAGGAATAGTTGATTGGTTTAAAGGATTATTCGGTGGTAATAATAATGATAATTCAAGTATACTTAACAATACTAACGATAGTTTACTTGGAGAAAATGCTCAAATAGATGCTACTGATAAATCAACTATAAACCTTCCATCTAGTGAGCAAGTTGAAGGTTTCTTTGCTAAAATATGGCATTGGTTTACAGGATTATTTAATAATGATTCTAATAACCAAAATAAAGCTGAGCAAACAGAAGTAGCTCCAAATGAGGAAACAAACAATTCAATTGATGAAAATAATACAACTGAAGAAACAATAGATGAAAATAGCTCTACTGAGGAAACTCCTCAAGATAATGCTGATGCTACTGTTTCTAATGAAGATGATTCATCATTAGATGTTCAAACTCAAGATCAAGGTAGCTTTGATGCTCAAGAACAACAAAGTAATTAATTATTTATATAGTTTAATTTAAACACATAAAAAGACAGATAGTTTATTATCTGTCTTTTTTGTATTTAATATTCTTATAAAATTACTTATTTTCATATTTTTCATTAATGGTATTAATATATTTATAGTTAAATATACGTATTAGGTTAATTCTATTTATTTATCTTTTATTGCAGGTATATGTATTTGACTTTTCTCTCCATCAAGTTTTACATCAAAATTATAAATAGGTTGATAAAACCCTTTTGTATCTAAACTATAACTTAATTTAAAATCTATAATCTCTATTTTATCTAAATTTTTTGCAAACTCGTCATATATTTTAAACTCACCATTTAGTATTTTATTGTAAGCTTCTTTTGAAGTTAAAATCTCATACTCTTTGTATGGCTTATAAGAAATAATATTATTACTAAAACCATAAACTTTATCATCTTCACCAATTTTACAGTTTAATTGTCCATCAAGATATACGTCTTTAAATTTAACCATATCTAAATAAATAGAATAACGCCCTTCTCCATTATCTTCAAAACTAGCGTCTTTAGGCAAATCTATATCAAATTTACTTAATAAAGCTTGTACATCTTTATAGCTTAAATTTTCTTTACCTTTAAATTCCTTATGATAAATAAACCACGTTGTATTACCTATATAATCTACCCATAAGCTATAATTTCCATCTTGTGATTTAAATACTATAGTGTCATCATATTCATCATTTTGAGATTCATCTATTTTTGTATTTACCTTAGAAAAGATTTCACTAGCTATCTTTATGGCTTCTTCTTTATCCCCTACAGCTGCTTTATATACATACGCTTTATTTGATTTATCATTAAAGTCAACATTACTACTTACATCTATAGTTGACATATCTATATTATAGCTATTAGTAATAGATAGATTTCCTAACTCTTTTTTAGAATAAGTAATAAATATTATACTAAAGGAAATAACAGTTATTATTAAAGGTATTTGGTAAATTATATTAGTTAAAACTTTATATCTTTTTTCATATATTGATATAAAAAATATTACTATACCATATCCTATAATACATCCTAGAGTATTATTTATAATGTCATCAAGCTCAAATATCCCTCGTTTACTTATAAGTTGCAGTATTTCTATAAATAGTGTTGCCCCAAATCCTATTAAATAAGTTATATACCATCTTTTACATTTTTTAAAAAGTAATGGTATCATAAATCCAAGTGGAACAAACATTAATATATTAAGAATTATATTTCTCCACTCTCTTATAGAAAAGCTATTGTATGCATTTTTATAAGAGCTAAACAAGTGTAGATTTATATTACCATACGCTGAAGCTCTATGTCTAATTGTTGCTCCAAGTACTACAACTATATAAATTACAAATATACTCCACAATCCAAACTTAAATTTGTTTAATTTATCAGTACCTTTCATTAGTTTTTTATAAAGTAAGAAGTATCCTGTTAGAAGTAAAATTACAACAATAACTCCTAATAGCATATACTGTCTTGCAAGTTGTATTAAATCATAAATTCTCACTATTCTAATCTCCCTTATCTTTTAAATCGATTAATTTAATTTACAAAATATACCATAAAAAATAATTATAATGCAAATTTTTATGACATAGTTATTTTTATCTATGTTCTATAATTGTTGAATTAATAAAAATAAATTAAAAGCCCCTAAAGCTATAATAGCCTTAGGGACTTTATTTTGTTATTTTACTTTTAAGGTATCGTTATTTAAATTAATTATTCATCTTTTTTACCTTTTGCAAATAATACTCCAGCTATTGCTGCTATACCAACACCTATATAAGCTATTATATTATTTCCATTCTTTGATTCTTCAGCTTCAACTTGTGAAGCAGTAGTTGTTGTTTCTTCTAAATTATCTTTACTTTCTTCAGTAGTTTCATTAGTAATCTCATCTGAAGTAGCAATTTCATCAAGTTGGTCATTTATAGTTTCATTTTCAACTTCATTAGTAGTTGTGCTTTCATTTGAAGTGTTTCCACTGTTGTTAGTTGATCCATTTCCTCCTGATGTATTTCCACCATTGTTAGTTGATCCACTTCCTCCTGATGTATTTCCACCGTTGTTAGTCGATCCATTTCCTCCTGATGTATTTCCACCGTTGTTAGTCGATCCATTTCCTCCTGATGTATTTCCACCGTTGTTAGTCGATCCATTTCCTCCTGATGT
>OGCQ01002002.1_pt1 | contig 22340 bp, 13 predicted proteins | sample 1570161 | NCBI WGS metagenome assembly OGCQ01 (sample SAMEA4384402, study PRJEB24528) | human gut metagenome
GGCTGCTATGACTTGGACGGCGACCCGGTGAAAAACTGCAGCAAGACCGTGACGGTCAACTCTGTGGGGTACGACCTGAGCCGAATGAACAAGAGTTTGCAGTTCAGCCAGCTGACGCCGGGGTTCTATGAATACCGCGTGACGGTGCGGATGGCGGATGGGACCTCCAACGTGCTGCTGCGGCAGAAGTTTGCGGTGCGCAATGCCCAGAAAAATCTGCCCAATGCCACCTTTTACTTCGATAATGGTAAGAGCATTAAATATTGTGTCACAGCTGAGGACAGCAAATCAGGAAGCGTCCCTGTCCTGAGCTATAACACAGAGCGGGATACCATGAAGATCCGCGCCCAGGCGGTGGGAGTCAACGGCTACTATCGTCTGATGGTGGAGGAGAGCGGTCTGTATCTGACTGTGTACAAGTCCTCTGCCGCCTCGGGCACCAAGGTCATCCAGTATCCCGAAGCGGACAAGGCTGGCCAGTACTGGCAGATCCTGCCCAGCCCCAAGGACGGGTACTACTACCTCATGCCCAAGTGCGCCCCCACCTGCTGCCTCAGCGTTGCCAAGGACGCGGTGGAGACCGGAGGGACGCTGGAGATCCGGACGGCGAGAGCCAGCGCGGCACAGTCGTGGCTGCTGCGCTACACCCGGCCGCTGATCTCCAATGTGAGAAACGTGACCAGCGGGATGCAGGTGACCTGGGATGTGCCGGCCTATGCTACTGGGTATCAGATCTACCGTGCGGCAGGGTCCAGCAGCACCTGGAAGCAGGTGAAGCAGGTGACCAACGGCAAGGCGGCGTCCTGGGTGGACACCAAGGTGACCAATGGCGTCAAGTATCGCTACAAAGTGAAGGCGCTGTACGGCAGTGCGGCAAGTCCTCTGACGCCGGAGGGGCATCGCTATCGGGTGATTCGTCCGGCAAAGCTGACGGCCAAGAGCACCAAGGCGAGAAAGCTGACAGCCACCTGGTCGGCCAACACCAAGGCCACCGGCTACCAGCTCTGCTACGCCGCCAACAAGCGCTTTACAGGCAGCAAGACCCTGACCATCAACGGTGCGCACAGCAAGAGCAAGACCATCAACGGCCTGGTGCGCGGAAAGAAATACTATGTGAAGGTACGGGCCTGGAAGAAGGTCGGTCAGAACAACTATTTCTCCGCGTGGACGGCGGTAAAGCAGGTTCGTGTCAAGTGATGAGGACGGAACAAACTGCGGATAAAGACAAGAAAACGGCTCCCAGACAGGGGAGCCGTTTTTTTGATGTTTTGCGCTTGCATCACTGCGCCTTCTTTTTCTGTTTCCAGAGGGTCCAGACGCACAGGAGGATGAACACCACGGCCACGGCGATGGTGACCACCCAGCGGAGGCTGGCGCCGTCGCCGAAGAGGAGGCCGGTGCCTTCCAGCATGGTGGTGAAGCCGAAGAAGGCGAAAATGACAAAGGCCAGGCCGTTGAGGAAGCCATCCGGGGTCTTGCTCTTGAGCAGGTAGCCCACCAGCATCCCGATGATGTCCGCGGCGAACAGGCCGATGGAGCAGGCCAGCCAGATGATGAGGGCGTTCTCCATGCCCTCGTTGGCGGCGAAGGTGATGGCGGTCAACTGAGTCTTGTCCCCCAGCTCTGCCAGGAAGAAGGTGCCAAAGACGGTCAGGATGGGCAGCTTGGACTCTTTCTTCCCAGCCCCCTCTTCCTCCTCTTCATCGTCCCTGGACAGGGAGGACCAGGCGAAGAAGAAAAAGGCCAGTGCGGCGATGATCTTGATCAGGTACAGGGGTACGAACTTGCTGATGATAGAGCCGACCCCCACAGCCAGTCCGTTCAGGACTAAGATGGAGGCGGCGGAGCCGATGATGATGTCCCGCAGTTTGAAGCGGGAGGTCATGGCCACCAGCAGCAGTTGGGTCTTGTCGCCCATTTCCGCAATGAACATGGTCAGCAAGATGGTAAAGAACAATGCCACAAGGGGACACCTCTTTTCTCAAGTTTTTTACCAGGAGTCGGAAACAGCCGGAAAGACCCCATCTCAAAAGATGAGGCCTGTCTCTGTCTGTCCAGTCAGTGATATACAGTGAACTTACTCCCGGACCATCAGCTTTTTCAGCGCCGATTCCAGCCCGGCGATGGTCAGGGGGTACATATCGAACATTTTGTAGAGCAGGTAGTAGCTCTCCTTGCCGAAGATCACCGGCCGGGTGGTGGGACGGGGGTTGAGCCAGGCGGCGTGGGCGTAGCGGCGGAGGATGCAGTTGAGCCAGTCTACGCCGGTGTAGCCCTTGTTTTCCGTGGTCTCAAAGAAGGGCGGCCGCACCAGGTCGTCAATGTCCATGGTGGCGTCGCCCAACAGCAGCACCTTGAAATCCTTGTCGCACTCCCGCAGTACCTTTTCCATGGGCACCCGGTACTTCTGTTCCAACGTGGGGTTGGTGTACAGGTACACCTTGGGACAGTTGTGGAAGTAGTACACCCGCAGCTCCTTGAACCGGTTGGAACGGCTGGCCGCCTGAAACAGCTGACTGCAAATCTGGCTGTGATAATCCATAGAGCCGCCGGAGTCGATGAGCAGGAGGACTTTGATGGTGTTGCGCCGGGGCTTCTTGTAACGGATCTGGAGGATGCCGCCCTTTTTGCTGGTCTGGTTGATGGTCTCGTCGATGTCGAACTCATCCTCTGCGCCGTTCTGGGTGGAGAACCGCTGGAGGATGCGGAAGGCCATCTGGAACTGTCGGATGTCCAGCACGTTGTCGTCCCGGAAGTCCTTAAAGTTCCGTTCCCCCGCCACACGGCGAGCGGAACGTTTGCCGCCGGTGCCGCCCACGCGGATGCCGTTGTTGTTCAGGCCGTTGTTGCCGTAGGGGGAGATGCCCTGGGTGCCGATGAACTTGTTGCCGCCGTCGTGCTTTCGGTTCTGGTCCTTCAGGACCTTGCGGAACCGCCGCTCGATCTCAGCGCGGTCCATGTTCCGCATTTCTTCCGTGATGTCCTTCTCGCTGTAGTGCCGCAGGATGTGGCTGCCGGGGTCGTTGACCCAATCCATCATCTGCTGGGAGATGTGTTCCTGCACCTCTCCGTTCTCGTCGAACACCTTTTCATCATGGAAGAACTCCAGAAAAGCCTGTCCGAATTTGTCATAGTCCGCTTCCGATTTGCACAGGATGGCCATGCACAGCTGATAGAACCCGGTCATCGTGGAGTCATGGAGCCCCAGTTCCAGCGCCTCGCTCAGCGTCAGCCATTCCTTCATGGAAATGTCCAGACCTTTTGCACGCAGATAGTAGAAGAATGAGCTAAACATCCTCCATCACCTCTTTTCAAACAGGATAAGTGAATCAGTTGCCCAACCGATTGCGCAGGACCTCCAGGTCGCGGTCCTTTTTCAGCAGGACGCCGGCGAAGGGGATCTTCTTCAGGATGTCCTCCTGGGGGATGCCGCTGAGCATAAGGGCGTGGATCCAGTCTACCAGCTCGGAGGTGCTGGGCTTCTTTTCGATGTCGTCCATCTCACGGATGCGGTAGAAGGCGTCCAGGGTCTGCTGGAGCAGCGCTTCATCCAGCTGGTCAAAGTGGACACGGACGATCTCTTCCATTTGTGCTCGGTCGGGGAAACTGATATAATGGAAGATGCAGCGGCGCAGGAAGGCGCTGGGCAGTTCTTTCTCCGCGTTGGAGGTGATGATGACGATGGGGCGATGCTTTGCCTTGATGGTCTCACCGGTCTCGGGGATATAGAATTCCATCTTGTCCAGCTCCCACAGCAGGTCGTTGGGGAATTCCAGGTCGGCCTTGTCGATCTCGTCGATGAGCAGGACCACCTGTTCGTCGGCCATAAAGGCTTCGCCCAGCTTGCCCAGCTTGATATACTTGGCGATGTCGTCCACACCGGCGTTGCCGAACTGGCTGTCATACAGACGCTGCACCACGTCGTAAACGTAGAGGCCGTCCTGTGCCTTGGTGGTGGACTTGATGTTCCAGATGATGAGCTGCTTGCCCAGGGCTTCCGCGATGGCCTCAGCCAGCATGGTCTTGCCGGTGCCCGGTTCACCCTTGACCAGCAGGGGCTTTTCCAGTGCCATAGCGATGTTGACTGCACCCAGCAGATCTTCCGCAGCGATATAGTTGCTGGCGCCAGTAAATGTACCTTTCATAATATGACTTCCTTCCTCATATATAACGTGTTTTTTGTGTCAAAGAAACATAGAAACAAAGTTGATTCTAGCAGAAATGGGGGTGCTTCGCAATAGAATGGGCGGGGAATTGCAGATTTGCACCATTCGGATTGTAGGCTTTCACAAAACCAGACTTTTTATTGTGCAAATCCCCAATAGGACAGGTACCGGAATGCCGCTCCCCTTTCGGTGTCTTTATTGTAGCACCGAACTATCCTGGGGGCAAGAATGCGCTTTTTTGTAATGTACTAACCAAAAGGATACTCAGGAGGTTTTGATGATGGAACGAGAGAAGTATAATTGCCCGGTGGAGGCAGCCTTGAGCCAGTTTGGAGGGAAATACAAGGCCATCATCCTCTATCACCTCATCAAGGACGGCGTCCTCCGCTACAACGAGCTGCAAAAGGTCATCCCAAGAGCCACCCCCAAGATGCTCACCCAGCAGCTCCGGGAGCTGGAGGCAGATGGGCTCATCCACCGGAAGGTCTACCCGGTGGTGCCGCCCAAGACGGAGTATTCCCTCCCCGAGCGGGGGCAGCCCTTGGCGCCCCTCATCAACGCCATGTACGATTGGGGACGGACCTATATGTCCGGCACCTATATCATGGAGTGACCCCTTATTTCTGCACCATCAGCTGTTCCATGGCGTCCTCCAGCCCCTTCACGGTCAGGGGGTACATCTGGAACAGGTCGGTGATGATGTCGTAGGCCGCGCCCCAGGTGCCCATGCAGGTGCCCTTTTTCCGCAGGATGGGGGTGAGCCAGACGGTGGAGCGGTAGCGTTTCAGAATGTAGTTGAGCCAGTCCTGACCGGAGAAGCCCTGGTTGTTCTGGGTGGTCTCCAACGGGTGGAAGGTCAGGTCGCTCATGTCCATGGCGGCGTCCCCTACTAAGATGACCTTGTACTCGCCGCCGCACTCCCGCAGGACTTTCTGGGTGGAGACGGCGTACTGCTCCTCCAAAGTGGGGTTGGTATAAAGGTACTCCTCTACGCAGTTGTGGAAGAAATAGGTCTTTAAATCCTTGAATCGGTTGGAACGGCTGGCGGCCTGGAAGAGCTGGCTGCACAGCTGGCTGTACGGTCCCATCGACCCGCCGGAATCCATCAGGAGCAACACCTTGATGTGGTTCTTGCGGGGTTTTTTGTACCGAATTTGCAGCAGGCCACCCTTTTGGCAGGTGTCGTGGATGGTCTTCGCTACATCTAATTCTTCCTCTACACCGGCTTGCTCCGAGTAGCGGCAGAGCCGCCGGAAGGCCATTTGGAACTGCCGGATGCTCAGCACATTGTCCTCCCGGAAATCCTGGAACGTCCGCTGACCGGCCACTCGCAGGGCGGAACGGCTCATGGGCTTGCCGCCCACCCGGATGGCGTTGGGGTTGGAGCCGGAGTTGCCGAAGGGGGAGATGCCGTGGGTGCCCACATAGTGGTAGCCGCCGTTGTGCTCGCTCCGCTGGGATTTCAAACGGTGCCGGAACTTCTTCTCAATGTCCTCTCGCGTCCAGCTGCGCATCTCGTCCGTGATGTCCTCCGCCGTCTTGCGGATGATGCGGGCGCCGTTGCGGCCAGGGTTGTTCACCCAGTCCAGGATCTGGGCGGAGATGTCGTCCTTCCCGCTGGCTTCTACGTAGCGGATGACGTCTTGGAAGTAGTCTAGGAATGCCACTTCAAACTTGTCGTACTCGGTTTCTGACTTGCACAGGATGGCCCGGCTCAGGGTGAACAGGCCGTTGATGGAACAGTCGTGAAGCCGCATCTTCAGCGCCTCCTGGAGGGTCAGCCACTCCTTGGTGGATACGTCCAGGCCGTATTGGCGCAGGTGGTATAGGAAATCGTTAAACAAAGAAATCACCTCGCTGAAAAGGTCACGGGGTCTGATGCTCCAATGCCTCGATGCGGTGGAACAGATCCCATTCTCAGAATGGATCCATAGTGTGTATTAGCACGTGTGCATATGCACGCTGTAGCAGGCGGAACGAGGTTTGTCAAGCATAAAATATTCGAGCAGGTCAGATTGCGTTCGACAGGAAAACAGGTGTTGCTCAGACACACCATTCAAAAAACGGGAGATTTTTCACCACTTGTCCGCGCCTTTGTTGGATATGCACTATGAGCGAGATAACATAATATAATTATGAACACAAAATGAACAAAGAAAATCAAAAAAAGGGTTGACACCGATAGGGGGATGTGGTATATTACAGGTACAGAAAGGAAGCAGACAAAAACAGGCAAGAGAAACGGTCAGGTTGACTCCTGAAAGACCAGATTCACCGCCTACCGTCATCCTTCAGGATGGCACCCGCACTGCTCATTCTGAATGTAGAAATCAAGTTTAGGAGGATAGTCCATTGAACAACTGACAAACCACTGGCAGTCTTCATAGCGGCAGCTGTCGGTGAAGCGCAATTGAGTTTAGCCGTTGTTATAGTAAGTTCTCTCACAGCCTATCACGCATGATTCGGTAAGGAGGAGAGCCAAATGGCACTAGTTCTGAAGCTGATTTAAGTACCGGTGAGAAAGGGGATGGTTCCAAAGTACAACTCGTGATTCAAACCGACTATCAAAAGCCGGCAGACCAGTCGGAGTAATAGTTTTGAATGCCGGAGCGCACAGATTTTGAAAGGGTGAGTCCCATGATTCTGTATAAGGCCCCGATTCAGATCGACTAAGGAGGATAGTCCAATGACCTACTGAGTCCCCACGGATGATTTTTATGGCAGTCATTCGCTGGGTGTAAGCAGAAGAAAGCCATAGACAAGTGAATCGCTTTCCGCAAGCAAAGGAGGAAGGCCCCAATGGAGATTATTCTGAAACTGATTTAAGAACAGGTTAGAAGGGGGATGGTTCCAAAGTGCAGGCAACAGTCAGCCGACAAGGAGTTACGGTGGCTGGTCGGTGAAGTGTGACACTGAATTTAAGCATAATCTGAAAGGAGGCATGGACAACCATGAAACTCGACTTTAAGGCAGAACAGAAATGACCCGGTTCACCGCAGATAGCAGATTGAACCGGGTCATTTCTTTTGTGCTTTTGAGTCCGAAAAAACGCCCCGGCTGATGATACCATCAACCGGGGTTCGTCCGTTATACCTCAGGCGGACGCTTCTTCTTCGGCAGCTTCCCGTTTACGGATCTCTTGGATTTCTTTCAAGGTCATGCCTTGATCCTCAACCGCCGGCAGAACAACAGGAACCGTATCCTTACGAAGGGTATCGACAGGCTGGATTTCCGGTTTGTCAAACGCAGGGACCTCAATCGTATCCGGGACGACTGGTATAGCGGGCTGTCGAACAGGTTCTTGAACAGGCCGTTGTTCCTCCTCCGGCTCTGTAACAGGTTGTTTTTCCGGTTCAACTTCTAGTTTCAATTCATCTGCCTCTTCCGGAACTTCGGCTTCTTCCTCCGTGATCATTTCATCTTCAGTCGCCTCCTCCTCCTTAGCGGCTTCCATACGGGCTTTCCAACGACCTGCCAGATCCGGTAATTCCTCACCGAAGCTCTCATCGAAGAAGGTGATATATTCATCCAAGGTCTTGCCACGCATCAAGGTCTCATAATTATCATCAGAGATCGGTAACACGGCAACCGCTTTATTCAAGGCCGTAGCATAGCCATCCTTACCGTATATCATCTTATAATATTGGATAATCTCATCAAAACTAATAAATCCTTTAATCGCCAGCATACTGATCGGGCCGGCCTGCTCCAAAGCCAAATCAAACTCTTTCACCATGAAGTTCGCGAAGTTATAAGCGGCGACAGCGAATAGCAACTGGTTCTGATCTACGCTACCCGTAGGATATACCAAAAGCATCTGATAAGGCGTGTTCCGTTCCGGATTAAATACACGGGCCGAATCCTCGGCAGATAACATACCATCCTCGCCTAAACCGAATCGTAAGTTCCAACTCATACCTTTCACACCGCCCTGCACCAAGGCACGTCCCCGAAGAACACCTTTCAACATCTCCCCGGCCAGTTCCGTGACATCCGCGTTCGGATACTTCTCGACCAGCGCTTTCAAGGCATTCTTAAACCCTTCCGCATCCCCGGCCTGCACATATGATAACGCATCCAAGAACATGAATTTAGGCATCAATGTAGCCAATGGATATTTCTCGCTTACGTACCGGAAACTCTTACGTACATACGCTGTATCGCTCTCCAGATAGCGGTCGTAAGTAGCTTGATAGATCGAGTCTTGTACCACATCCATCATGCGGATATTATACTCGTAATTCGGATCAGCCACAGCTACCGCATAATCGCTTTCCGGGAAGGCGTTCATTAGTTTATTCTTATACTCGGTAGCCAACGCTGTATTTCCGGTTTTCAAGGCCATCAAATATACTTGATAATAGCTCTCCAAACGGTGCTCATTATCCGGGAAACGGCGTTCCAAATTCTCGAACGCCTCGACAGATAAGGGGATATCCTCCAACTTATCCTTATAGATCATCGCCATATTGTAAAGACCGTCTATAATAATAATGTTAGAAGCATCTATATCCTCTTGCGTGAAAGGTAACTGCTGTAGGTAATACTCACGGGTATGCGGATCATCGGCGGCAACAGCCGGCAGATCACCGCCTATCGAATCGGTCGGCAACGGCTCACCGTCCGGCCCTACCATTTGGGTGGAATCTCCCTCGGCCAGCATCTCCTCATCCAGATTCTCATTAAAGGTAGAGAGTTCCTTCTTACGGCGGCGCCAGTGATCTTCCAACGGACGACGTCCCCATTTACGCTGGAACTGTGTCTTTCCTTGCGCTACGGTCTGAGGGTTATAGAAATAGAAAGACGCTCCACCGGACGCGTTCGGCAAGACAACAACGTTGGTTTCCGTACCGGGACGGTCGATTCCGGTGCCTTTCGCTTCCTGCTCGGCCAGATAAGCCTCCTTCTCAGCCAAGGCTTTCGCCTCTTCCTCTTCTTTCTTTACCTCCTCAATCTTCTTATCGATAATCGCTAACCGCTCCGCTTCCGGTAATTTAGCCAAGGCTTGCAAACTGTCTTGAAGATGGACCGCTTCTACATGCACGACCAATTCATCCAGAATCGCCGACAATTTAGAAACCCGTTCATAATCCTTGTATTCCTTTTGAATTCCGGCTAAGGCTCCGCTAAAGCAAGGTTGCGCTTTCACGTAATCCCGCATCGTAAAATAGATATCTCCCAGCTTTATCTGGCAGATCGCCTTATCCATTCCATTCAATGTACTCTTATCGATACCGAGTTGATAGTTCTTTATGGCATTCACCGTATCTTCCCGGCTGAGGTATACATTTCCTAAAGCATAGTATACTTGATCCAGATAATCCTTATTCTTTTGGCTTTTCGCCATTTTCTCGAGCATCTTCACCACTTTCAAGTAATTCGTACCCGAGAATACTTCTGTCTGACGGATACGTGAGGCAAATTCCAACTCATACGGAGGATTCGAACGGGCTACCTCACCAAAGGTCTTATAAGCCAAGCCATCTAATTCTTGATCCGCATAGATTTGTCCCAAAAGATACTTCATCCGGGTACGTTGCTTCCGGTTTTTCTCCGCCTTGATAGCGGTCTTCAGATAAGGGATGGCATCCTCGAACTGCCCGTTCTTGATCAAATAATCGGCATACACCGCCGCATATTGCTTCAAAGCGGAAGCAGGAATACCGTTCTTGTTCATCTTATCCAAGATATCCTCGGATTCATAGAACCAACCCATCTCGGAATAACAACGGGCTTGCCACAAACGGGCCTCGGCCACGACCTCCTCGTCCTTCGCGTAATGACGAGCTATATAGGAAAAGGTAGCGGAGGCTTGCAGGAAATCGGCATTGTAGAATTGCGCCTGTCCCATGATCAGCCAACTATTCTTTAAGAAAGGGTTATACTCCTCTTGTTCTTGGATAGCACGTAGTTTGGGATTATTCCGCCAGCCCGGTTTCTTGGCCGGTTTCGCTTTTATGGAGTGTAGTTTAATAGCTTTATTACTTTTCTCGATCGTCCGGTCGAAAGGGCCGCCCGGCTCGGCTTTGTCTTTAGGCTGGGCGCTAATCGGATACATATAGATCCTGTCGGAATAGTTCTCTTTATATCCGTCCTGTTGGCTTTTCAGTGCCTCGTCAAAGGCTTGTTTTCCATTGAAATAAATATTATAACGGGTCGTAAAGGCATGATAAAAACGGCTCGCTTTCGTGTTCTTCTTCGTGCTGCACGACCAAAGCAAGAGTACCGTTAATAACGCCACTATGTAATAAAACCCTTTTTTCATTCTTTAATTAACGCCGTAACAACGGTTTTATTGCTTTCAAGGCCAAAAAGAGGACCACCAAAAACAAGATGATAAACGCACCGGAAGGCACGTTCAGGAAATAAGAAAGAACCAGTCCGGAGACGCAACCCAGAAAGCCGATCGCGATACTTCCCCACATGATCTTCTTGAAGTCGGAAGTAAACAGGTTCACCGTTATTTGAGGCAAGGTCAGCAAACTCATCAATAGCATAATCCCTACCAAACGGATCGAAAGAACAATTGTCATGGCGATAAAGCACATCATCGTATACTCGATCCATTTTACCGGTAGGCCTTGCGTGACAGCGAAGTCACGATCGAATGCCACGTAAACAATCTCACGGAGGAAAAGGGAGAATATGAGTATCAACAATACCACCAACCCTAAAATCCATAAGATATCGGCCGTAGAGATCGTTAATATATTACCAAATAAATAAGCAGATAGATTCGGGGCGTACCCCGGGGTAAGAAAGATGAAGATCACTCCCAAAGCCATACCCAGCGACCATACGCCCGCTATAGCGGAATCCTCCCTTACGTTTTGCGTCTTGCTCGCCCACTCCACGCCAAAAGCGGAGAGGATGGAGAACAACATCGCCATCAAGATCGGGTTTGTTCCCAGATAAAAACCCAAGCCCAAACCACCGAACGAAGCATGCGTGATCCCTCCGCTGATAAATACCAACCGGCGGGATACGATGTAAGTCCCGACAATCCCACAAGCGATAGCGGTTAGCAAGCTCCCGATCAAGGCGTTCTGAAAAAAGGCATATTGCAATAAATCCATATGATTCGTTTCCTAAATTAATGAGTACGGCGTTCGCCAATGATCAAGAATGCCTCATCCTTCAAGGCATCTGGCAAATTGATCCCTCGCAATTGCAGGCTACGGAGCCAACCGGCCACCTCCACTTCCCGGAGGGTATAAAGCACTTCACTAAACTCCTCAACGGCTTCCTCATCGTAAGCGTCCGCTTCCACTCCTTGGAACCGATCCAGTTCCTCATCGTTATAATATTCGATTTTCTTGCTGACGGCGGCTAATAAACTATCCCGCTCGCAAGTCTCATGTTGTCCGCAGCAAACCTCCGGAATCTCCTGTGCCTCGGGGATCTCCGAGATCTCCCCCCGTTCCAGCATCTTCTGAAGTTTCTTATTCCGGAAATACCCGGCGATAGCGGCTACGACACCCAGACCTATAAGACTTATGACAATGTACCACATAATTCAATTGAAAGTTGAGAATTGAAAACTGAAAATTAAAGGGCTGATTCCCTAATAGAGAAACCAGCGGCCTTAAGATCTTCCCAATAATGGGGATAACTCTTGCTGACCACTTGCGGGTGGGCGATCTCTATCCCCTCGGGACGTACCAAAGCGGCGGGAGCGAATGACAAAGCCATCCGATGATCCTCGTAAGTGGCGATTACCGGATGCGACTCCGGTTCCCTGCGTTCACCGTTCCACTCCAAGATGCTATCATTGCGATCCGTCAACACATAACCTAATTTACGAAGCTCTGTCTTCAATGCCTCGATCCGATCCGTCTCCTTGATCTTCAATGATTGAAGTCCCGTAAAGCGGAAAGGGATATTTAATAACACGCAAGTCACCACAAAGGTTTGAGCCAAATCCGGTTCATTCACGAAGTTATAAACCAACTTCTCACAGATATTTCCAGTATGCTTTAACACGACTCCACGTTTCGTATAAGTAGTGCCCACTCCCAATTGAGCGAACAACTTCGCTCCGGCGGCATCTCCCTGCAAGCTATTCTTGAATAAACCTAACAATTCGATCTCAGCATTTTTCGATAACGCCATGATCTCATACCAATAAGAAGCGGCACTCCAATCGGATTCCACCGTAAAACGAATCGGCTTATACTCTTGGGGAAGTACTTTGATCGTATTCTCCGTCCAAGAGGCTCTCACTCCATATTGCTCCATCAATTGCAAGGTGATATGGATATAGGGCCTAGAGATAATAGCGCCCTCCAAATGCAACGTAACCCCATTTTCTGTTAACGGGGCGATCATCAAGATAGCGGATATATATTGAGAGCTAACATTTCCCGGTAGCGAGATCTCTCCGCCTTGCAAGGCGCTTCCGAAAATACGCAAAGGAGGATAACCCTCCTTCTCCATGTACTCGATCCGGGCGCCTAAAGCGTTCAGCGCATCCACCAACACCTTGATCGGACGGTTCTTCATGCGTTCGGTTCCCGTAATCGTCCATTCGCCCACCACCTTCGAGAGGAAAGCAGTAAGGAAACGCATCGTCGTACCCGCCGCACCCACATTAAAATCCCGATCGTTCGAGTTCAATGCCTTTACCATCAAATTTGTATCATCGCAATCGGATAAGTTCTCCACATCGTATGCGCTATAACTTAGCGCATTCAAGATCAATGCCCTGTTACTGATACTTTTAGAAGCGGGAAGCTTTACGGTAGTCCGGATAGCGGAACCCGGAGCATCTATCTGATAATTCATCGCTTTCGTATATTCAAGATTCAAGAGGCAAAAGTACGAAAATTAGCGTACATATGGAGTATAACAGCGGGAAACTTTCTTTATGCTTCTTTTCGAATGCGAATCGTGACAAGGCATTCGTTTGAATCGCCCCAACCAGTAGACGTGAGGGGCAATAAAACGCCCTTTTAAGTGAGAGTATTCCCGTTTTTAAGCACGAAAGGCGACAAAAGCCTACACGTATAGTCGCGTTGGGCGACGCCAATACTGCCGTTAGGCATTATAAACAGTCACGAATAGGGTTGTCAGTAGTCGTGAATAGGCATCGTAACCCGGTTAGAACCCAGTCGTAACCCTATCGGATAGCCCGAAGAAGTCAATGGATATGAATTAGGATGAATTATTTTCGCTAGAATGAAAGGCGGTTTTTCGGTATTGTATTATCAATGAACGGATTATTGTTTTTTTCTTGCGTATTTGGCAATGAGTCGTACATAGTCCCGGAAAAATCGGTTCTCCGGGACTTTAGTTTACAAAATGTCAGAATGTCAAATCGCCAAACGGTCTTATCACAAGGCCTTCATCTTCAAGAAATGCTTCCAGAAAAAGAGGATCTGGTAATCAATAGAATTATTCCAGTATTGTGAATCATGATTACCCGGGCGAGTAATAAAGTCGTGGTCGATGCCTTGTTTTAATAACGCCTCGTGGTAGTTCTTATTCACCTCCAAAAAGAAATCGCTGTCACCGCAATCGAAGATCAAAGCGATCTGGTCTTTCCTCAAGGTTGGAACCAAATTGATAACCGTGTACTTCTCCCAGTTTTCCGGATATTTCGCCTTCTCACCTATTTGCACGCTCATCTCCCAGTTTTTCGGGAAAGGGCGGATATCCACGCCACCGCTGGTACTTCCCGCCGCGGAGAAAACATCGCTATGACGAAGGCCATTCCACATAGCGCCATGTCCACCCATGCTCAAGCCGGTAATAGCACGTCCCTTACGATCGGCCACGGTCTTATAATGGGAATCCACGTATTTCACCAACTCATCCGAGATGAAAGTCTCATACCGTACATCAGCGTTCAAAGGGCTATCCCAATACCACGTATTCTTACCATCCGGGCATACGAAAAAGATGCCCTTCTCATCAGCGATCTTAGGTAGATCCGGCTTGATATCGACCCATGTACGAGCGTTACCGCCATAGCCATGTAACAAATAAATCACCGGACACGCTTCCGTCGCGGCCACATCCGGACTTACCACGACTACCTCTATACTTTTATTCATCGAAGGACTTTTCACTTGCAAAGTATCTACCTTCGCTGCCTGTAAACCGAGCGGAAGCAAACAAACCAACGCTACCGCTACCTTTTTCATCCAATTCATATCAGTGAACATTAATGATTAATTCCCCGTAGCCTTGTTTTCAAGGAACTACGGGGACAAATATACAGATTTTACAGCCAAAAACTTATTTACTTAACGAGAAAGGACGATCCTCTTTCGCAGTTCCTCTCGTCTTCTCCGGTTGATTGCCCATTTGAAGCTCCAGCACGCCCCCATTCACGATATCGCTGTAATGGATATAATTACGTGTATGTCTCTTCCCGTTCAAGGTAGCGTTTTGGATATATACGTTATCCTTACTATTCCCTTTCGCCTCGATCACGAACTTCTTGCCATCCTCCATCGTAATCGTAGCTTTCCGGAATTTCGGGCTACCCAATACATACTCATCCGTCCCCGGGCAAACACTGTAGATTCCCAATGCGCTCAATACGTACCAAGAAGACATACCGCCTTGATCCTCATCACCCGGATAACCATTTTCCGAGCTATTATATAACCGATCCATCACCTGACGAATCCAATATTGCGTCTTCCAAGGCTGGCCTGCGTAACTATACAAGTAAATCATATGCTGGATCGGTTGATTACCTTGGGCGTACTGTCCCATCTTCGCCAATTCCATCTCCAGCATCTCATGAATTTTCGTTCCGTATGTTCCATATTTCACGATACCGGGTAAAGCGAAAACAGAGTCGATCTTCGCCACGAAACGCTCATCACCTCCTGTCAAATCGATCAACCCTTGGACATCATGGAAAACCGACCAATTGTAATGCCAAGCATTCCCCTCGCAATAAGGACCGCCCCATTCGAAAGCATCGAAATCCGCCCAACTACCATCCAATTTACGACCTCTCATAAAACCGACAGATGGATCGTACACATTCTTGTAATTATAAATCTGGCGGGCAAAGACCTCCTCATAAAACTTATTCCCAGTCATTTTCGCCAACTGATACGCACAAAAGTCATCATAGCAATATTCCAACGTCTGTGCCGTAGATCCCATGGATTCCGGATAAGGTATATATCCCAACTGATAATAATCCTTCCAACGAACCCGTCCGTTGGCACCGCCCCAAGGTCCCTTATTCATCGCCTCATGCGCATACGCTTTCAAGGCTTTCTCCGGATCGAAAGTGCGGATACCCTTCACCCAAGCATCCGTCAATAAAGAGATCGAGTGATTCCCTACCATCCCGCCGGTCTCACTCGGGAACGACCAAGAAGGTAACCATCCACATTGCTCCTGAGCGTCTAGCAAGGCTTGCATATATTGCCCCTGCATCGTAGGGTGCAAGATATTGGTCAGCGGGAACTGGGAACGGAAAGTGTCCCAAAAACCATTATCGGTAAACATATATCCATCATGAATCTTCTCATCGTACGGACTATAGTAGTAAGGAGAACCATCCTCTTTCTCCTCATAAAACTTATGGGAAAACAAATTGGCACGGAACATGCAGGAGTAGAAGGTTTTCATATCCTCCTCGGTTCCACCTTCCACCAACACACGATTCAATAGCTGGTTCCATACATCAGCAGCCGCTTGCTTCGTCACTTCTACCGATGAGTGCTTACCTAGCTCACGAGTCATCGTAACCTCCGCTTGCTCCGGACTGATATAAGAGGTAGAGACCTTGGCCTGTACCTTAGAGCCTTTCGCAAATTGTACATAGGCACCGATTCCTTCCCCTTCCCGACTCAAATTATTCTTCTGGATCGTATTCTTACGATTCTCCCATGTACCATAGCTAACGAAAGGCTTATCAAATTGAATGATAAAATAATTCTTATGTGTCTTCGGAGAGAAAGCCCCATTGTGTACATAGCCGGTGATCCGGTGGTTCGCTACATCGATTTGTACCTGACTGGTTTTCGTATAGCCATCCAGTACGAGAAAAGCGTCTCCCTTCGCGGGAAAGGAAAAACGGAAATGAGCGGAACGGGTAGTTGGCGAGAACTCCGTGGTAATACCATTCTCCAACGTAACCTTATAATAATGAGGCTTGGCAATTTCCTTATCATGAGAGAACGGAGTCGCCCGTTTGGACTCATCAACAACCAATTCCGGTACAGGCATCAAAGAGAATACCCCGTAATCTCCCACCCAAGGGCTACATTGATGCGTCGGTTGGAAACCCCGGATCGTAGTGGCCGAGTATTGGTATTTCCAACCATCACCATTCTTCCCGGTCTGTGGAGACCAACTATTCATGGGATAGGGAACCGCCGTAGTCGGGTAGGTATTTCCCCAACTCAATTCGTAAGTCGAGTTTGTTCCTTGCAAAGTATTTACGTATTGTACCAAGTCTTTCTCCGCAAAAACAGGGAAAGAGAGGGTTAAACAGAGGGCTAAAGCCGCCCCCTGTTTATAAAAAGTATTGAGTTTCATGTTATTTTATTTACTGATTAATTATTCACGCCCCAATTTGTATTCGGCTCGGGGCCCATCTCCAATTCTAGTACGCCACCTTTCATGATATCCCTATAATCAAGATAGCATCTCGTATAATCCATCCCGTTTAATTTAGCGGATTGGATATAGGTGTTTTCCGGGGTATTTCGGTTGGCTCGTATGATAAACGCATTCCCTTCGCCAACCTGAATCTCGGTCTTCTCAAAAACCGGGCTGGATATCTCATAGCGAGTATCTCCCGGACAAATCGGATACAAACCACATGCCGCCAATACATACCAAGCGGACATCTGACCGACATCCTCGTTTCCAACCAAGCCTTCTACCTTATTCTTATACGCCTTATCGCAAATGAAACGAGACCATTTCTGGGTTTTCCACGGCTGTCCCAAATGGTTGTACAAGAAAGGCACATGATGAACCGGCTCGTTCGCATGATTGTAATAAGCGTTCCACAGGAAATCTGTTGGTGTCTTGTCGAACATCGTATCTAGATCGGCAATCACCCGTTCCGTTCCTCCCATCAGTTCCACCATACCCGGAATATCGTGAGGCACGAACCACCCCTGTTGCAGCTCATTGCATTCCATACAGCCGTACCATTCCTTCAGCTTACCCTCTTCCGGCCAAGCCTCAAACCGGCCATTCGCTTCTCTCGGGCGGAAGCTATGTTTCTCCGCATCATATAAATTCCGGTAAGACTGAGCCAACTTCGCATAATAAACCGCATCCTCCTGGTTTCCTAATGATTTCGCCAACTGAGACATACACCATTCCGTATACGCATACTCCAAGGTTTTGGAGATACTCTGCGGATTCGGGGTATAGCCCAACTCCGCATTCCCGAACATTCTCGAGGTTTTATCCGCATACCGATAAGCCTTTTCCATATCCAAGCTACAAATACCTTTCGCATAGGCATCCGCCAAGACCGATATAGCCGGATTTCCTAACATACAACCGCTATAGGCGTTCAACAACTCCCATCGCTCATAGTACTCACGACCACTCTCCTCAGCCATCGTTGTCAATGACTTCAACAAATCGTTCACCAATACCGGATTAATAATCGTTTGCAAAGGCATCTGACTACGGAACACGTCCCAACCGCTAAAGATCGTACGTTTCGTGAACGTATCCGACTTATGCGCTTTTCCGTCTGCGCCCATATACTGACCATCCACATCCGTGTAAATCCTCGGATCGATCATCGTATGATACAAGGAGGTATAGAAGATCACCTTCTGCTCATCCGTTCCACCGCTGACATCCATCTTAGCCAAAGCCGTATCCCACAACGAGCGGGCACGAGAACGTACCGCGTCAAAATCCCAATCCTTGATCTCCGCTTTCAAGTTCTTTTCCGCACCCTCCAAGCTTACAAAGGAAATACCGGCCTTGAAAAGAACCTCCTCATTCGCCTCGGTCTCAAACTCCGTAAAGAACCCGAGGTGCTCACCCTCATATGCCTTTGGTCTCTCCGAAATCTTCGCGTTCGCTGTCAATGTCTGGAAAGCCGAGCTCTCCACGAATTCCCGATGCCGATCCTGCCCAGCCGGGATATCCACGCTCCATACACCATAATCTTTCAACGGTTTGGAGAACTGCGCATAAAAATACACGGTATACCGGGAAGAACCCTCACCATTCCCCCAGCCTCCGCCTTCCGGCGTACATTCCATTCGTCCGGCGATCGTATGGTCATCTATCACTTGAACCGCCTGATACGTAGAAGTACCTCCTACACGACGGGCTAAGTCCAACTGGATGCGGGACTGCTTATTCTCGGGGAAAACGAATCTCAGCATACCGCTATGAGGAGCCGCTGTCGCCTCCGCTTGTATCTGGTAATCGCTCAGCAATACCTTATAATATCCAGCCTTGGCCTCCTCGGAAGATTTATCATACCGGGAACGATACCCGGCTACGCCCCCCTCTTTTCCCGAGTTCGTGCGCAGATCGCCCACGGTAGGCATTACCAATAAATTACCCAGATCACCATACCAGCCGATACCACTCATCTGCGTAAAGGCGAATCCCTCGATCGTCTCATGCTCGTAGCTATATCCGGAACCATTGTCGCCCCCCGTAATCGTATTCGGACTTACCTGTACCATACCGAAAGGGGTAGTCGCACCGGGGAAGGTCTTCCCCAAGCCATGGTAAGCACCGGCCGCCTCCGTATTCGTACTCGCCCCGATAAAGGGATTTACATAATCAGAGAAATGAACCTCCTCGATAGTCCGGGTCGGACCGGAACAGGCAGTTCCCACCAATGCGAGCGATAACGCCGTGGTCGTTATCCATCTTAAATTTCTTACTAGTCGTATCATTTTTTTATAAGTTCTATTCTACGTACCTTCGGTTGGGCGATCTGATACATACGATCCACCAACATATCGATTTGTTGGTTCCAAGCCTCCCGGATCTCCGGATACATCATCTTGGAGTAGTTATCCAGATGGCCGGCTAAGAAGATATTCGTATGAAGGTTCGCCCTTAACGTATCCATAGCGGCGATATTATCCTGAAATAACATGCCCTTCCGCTTCAAGATATAAAATTCCGTCCACGCATATTCCCGGAAACGTTTCTCGATATTCCAACGTTCCTCATTCAAATGCATGACCCGAACGGCCTGCTGATATTGCGGTGTGTTCGTTAACGCCGCTAAGTTAATACCTTTTGCCAAATCCTCGGCCGAAAACGTAGAAATTGAATCCCCGTCTATCTCCAACCTATACGCACCTTTCAATCCATCCACCCGCAATACCTCTTGATTAAGATCCTCCATAATCGGAGCGTATAAGGTCGCCTCATATTGCGTATGCTTCTTCTCCCAACCCCGAGAGATCGTATCCATCGGATAAGGTAAAGACTTCGCTAAATAGGTAAAAGAGATCGTACCCTTGTCTGATACTTTCAATTCATTCACGAAACAATTCTCGTTCGCCAGCACCACACGTCGGGAAGCATCGATATCAACTTTAGCGACCGGTTTACCCGCCAATCCCTGAGACTTCAAGAAGAAATAGGCCATCAACATATTACCGTGGTTATCCGGATGAATCCGATCTCCTTGCATTAAGGTAAACCGCGGATCTTTCGCTTGTTGTACCCTGTTCACCTCCAATACCGGGTTGTGGAAATCCACGAACGCCCAGTCATTCTTCACGGCCGCCTCTCTTTGCAGACGGATGATTTTCTGGATCGTAGCGTTCTTTCCAAGAAAAGGCTTATTTTTCTCATTTTGCCAAGTCTCGTCGTACGGCGTGCCAGCGATCATGATCACCCTTGTATCTTTGTGAGATTTCATGATCTTCTGCATCGCCTGAAAGGTCGTATCTACCCGATACATTTGCCGCTCCACGAAAGCCGTAGGATTATCGCCGTTATATTCGAAATAACCACTATCGTTCATACCGAAAGTAGCCGTAACCACCGTCGGATTTTTACCATATACATCCTCCTCGATCCGTTCCAACATATCCCAAGAACTGTCACCACCGGTACCGGCGCTATACATCCGCATCCGCATATCCGGGAAATGAGTGATATAGTACAACCATATATAAGAATGATAATGTCCGCCCTCTGTTATGCTATTGCCTAAAAAAACAACCCGGTCACCCCTTTGAAAAGGGGAAGGAGTTTTCTGCGCATTGCCACACACAAACACAGAAAGCATACACGCCAAACTAAAAAGCCATCGATTAGTTCTCATCTTATTTACTTTTGGACACTTAGAAGTTCAATTGTTTATCCGATACGGCCACAGCCACGAATGAATCAGCACAGCCATAATACAGATACCATTTATTCCGGTAATAGACCAGACCTTCCACGAATACGGTACCCGCAGGGTATTGACCGCTTTTTTCAAAATCATCCGTCGGTTGCAAGAAAGGCTTATCCAAACGACCGATCAATTTTGTCGGGTTATTTACATCGAACAATGCTTGTCCGGCACAATAAGAGTTCGCAGGATAAGCGGTATCCCCTTTTTCTCCCGGTTCGTTTTTACCGTTATACAACAGAACGATGCCATCCTTTGTCAAGATAGCGGGAGGTCCACATTCGGTCAACTGGCTATCGAAATAGCCGGAACGGGGAGAGAACAATTTAAGCAACTCACCATTCTCGTCCAACAGTGGGTCCCAATCTGTTAAATTATCGGAGGTAGCCGCATATACATTCTTCTCCCCCCAGTACATGAAATACTTGCCATTCACTTTCGCAATGACCTGCTTATCTCCCTTTAAAGTCGTGACTAACGATGCGGATTTGGTCGCCTCATCCTTGAATTTGCCATTATAGGCTTTCTCAAAAGCCGGACCGAACTTCGTCCAGTGTTTCAAATCCTTTGAGGTCGCCACCGCCAGACGAGGCACCTTGCGGTTCCATTGCGTATATAGCAAGACATACGTACCATCCTCGGTCATAGCGATACGAGGATCTTCCGTACCTCCGGGACATTCGTTCTCTGCTTGATTATCTTTAGCCGGATAAAAAGCAGGCTTCGTATCCCTCTCGAAATGGATACCGTCAGTAGAAGTCGCATATCCCAAACGGGAAGTCCGGGAACCGATTCCCTGAGCGGAGTTATCTTCCGCACGGTACATCACCACGATCTTCCCATCGTAAATCGTAGCCGCCGGATTAAATGTGTCACTCTCCTCCCATGCTACAGAATCTTCCCGCATCGGGCAATAAAACTTAGTTGGTAACGGCTTAATTACCGGATTCACTCCTGTCAGACGCTCAAACCCGTCCAAGCACCAAGCTGTTTCCGATACAGCTTCCGCCGTCTGGTCTTTCTTTTGAGAGCCGCAAGCTACGGTAACCAATCCCAATAAGCCGAAAGTAGAGACTAATAATGTTTCTTTAATCATGTTATTCGTAGTATTAAGTTATATTTATTTTCCATATGAAGGGGGAGCTATCCGAGTTCCCCACGTCTTATCCGGCTTCCCGGATAATTTATATTCCAAGGTCGCCCCCCGATATAAATCCGACCAATCAATCCAAGTGCCCTCCATCTTCTTTCCATCAAGACTTAAGGAATGGATATACTCTTTTTTCTCATCACCCCCCTTGATAATCACGTCTCCCTCGGGCAAATGTAAAACAATCTTACGGAATACCGGACTATTCACAGAGAAACCTCCCACTCCGGGAATCTCTGGAAACAAACCGATACTGGCAAAGACATACCATGCTCCCATCGATCCTAAATCGTCGTTGCCCGGCAAACCGTTCACACGGCTACTATATTGTTCGTTCAGTATACGCCGGATCACTTGTTGCGCCTTATAAGGAGCCCCCGCCCAATTATAAATCCAAGGGATTTGGAAACTAGGCTCGTTACCGGAGGCGAACCATTCATCTCCATAACTAGCGTCCAAACGTCGGAACATCTCATCCAAACGCTTCTCCGCCGCTTCCTTTCCTCCTATACTATCGATCAACCCTTGCAAATCATAAGGTACCATCCAGAAATAATTCTTATATGTCGATTCCCGCCAATCCGCATCATAACGTTTCCACGAGCCATCCTCGTTTCGGGACTGCAACCAACCGGTCTCCTTATTAAAAAGATTCTTCCAGTTCATCGCCCGTTGCGTATACCAATTACAA
>OGCQ01002006.1_pt1 | contig 22323 bp, 20 predicted proteins | sample 1570161 | NCBI WGS metagenome assembly OGCQ01 (sample SAMEA4384402, study PRJEB24528) | human gut metagenome
CGAGCCATGCGCCGCGCACCAGCGCCAGGATCGCAATGACCACACCGATCAGGACGGAGACACTTCCCCATAGAGGACTGGATCGTTTCATAAAATTAAGCCACCTTTCAAAATTCTTTCTGGATGGGCAGCACCGCACAATTGCGGCTTCGGCCTTCGACGGATCTTTTGACCCAATTCTTCCGTTTGGGAAACTTGAAATACATACAGTATTCCTGCGTTTCCAAACGTCGACTTGTGCCAAAATCTCTCGTCGAATGCTCTTGCCGAATTGTGCGGAGCTGCCCCAAAATAAAAAAAGAGGAACCGCACCGACGAATCATTTCTGAATCATCTGGTGCGGTTCCTCTTCCGCTGCGCCGGCGTTATTCCGGCAGTTCCTCCCGGTCACCGTCGATCTGTTCGGCAGAGACGTGAAAAACCTCTGTTTCATTCTGCGCTGGACGGCCTGATTTCCGTTTTTGCGGAACAGGTGCCCAATCGTCCAATCTGAGCTTCAAGCGTTTATCCTTTGTGATGCCGTCTTTTTTTGTGAATTCTTCCAACTCCAACGTGCCGCTCAAAAAGATAAAATCGCCTTTGTCCAGACTGCACTTTGCAAGCCGCTGCGCCATGTAGCCCCATGCCCACACGTCAACAAACTGTGTGTGCCGCTGTGAACCGAAGCCGACATACTCGGCTACGGAAAAACGGACATAGGGTTCACCCTTGGCGCTGTGCTGCAATTCCGGGCCTTGCGTGATCAGCCCGATGAGACTTGCTTTTGCCATAAAACTCCTTTCTGCCACCGGCATGAATATCTATATAAAAAATGCCGGCAGCGACATCTACCCCTTGCGGGCAAATACCATGCTACCAGCACTCAAATACAAACCTGACCAACGTGTGCAATGTGAGAAGCCCCACGCACAGACCATACGGTCTGCGTTCCGATGAACTGCACAAATATCAATTACATGAATATAGTAGCACAATATATTGTGATTGTCAATTATGTTAAAACTATATATAGATTTCGCGATGGACGAGAATACTCTCTACTTATAAAATAGGGCGGCAATACGATTTTTCTGCAAAATGCAGAAAAAAGCGGTCGCAAGTCTGCGACCGCTTCGGTTATGCAACTGTGATTTTTGCTTTATCGCAAAGCAGATGCTGTCCAATTTAGAATCTGCTCTGCAAATGCGATTGCCTGTTTTGCATGATGCTCCTCGACAGTCAGTTCGTTCGGATATCGTGTCATGGTACCAAATGGCGTTAGGGCATCTGCAGCATCGCCGATTGCATCCGGGATGGAGATATAGTTGTGGATCTGATTCAGCAGAAAAGAAAGATCGTGGCTTTTGGGAATCCCGGTGGGCCAGTGCAGAGAGACAATCACAGCCTTGATCGCTTTTTCCGCAGACTGCTGGCAGTGGTAGCAGACGATTTCGAGCGGCTTGGGATGATAGTTTTCAAAAAGATGCCGGGCAACGCCTAAATCCTGCGCGGCATAGTCAATCCACTGTTTAACTTGCTGATCCATAGAGCAGAACTCCTTTGTGGAATACCTCGTTTTCTACGGTGAACTGATTCTTACGTTCGTCAAAGCAACTCTTTGTGCCGACCAGAATATCCACAGGGCGCTGCTTCACGCCGCGAATCGCTTTGTATGCAGAAGTGGCTACGGCGTGAAGATCTTTCTCGTTGTCATCTACAATGATGTAGAAATCAAAATCGCTGTCGGCGTGCGCGGTACCGTTGGCAAAAGAGCCAAACAGATAAACGCCAATCGGCTTGATCTGATCAACAAGCTTTTGCTTTATGACTTCAATCTCATCTATGGGCATGGAACACACCTCCTCATTGTTTTCTAACTATAGTATAGCAAACTGCGGAAAAATAATCAACGAAAACAGGTAGACAACAATTTCAAGAAACCAAGAGGTTCAATCTGCTGATTCCACGCAATCGAAAGACACGAGTTCAATTTTCTCGACTGCCAATGCACAGGGGCGCGGCAGATATGTGTTCTTAACTTCATGGACAACTGTACTGACTGGCAAATAGACCCGATAGGCTTGCCCCACAGACAGCCGCTTGTTCTTTTCCATGCAGAAAACAAGCTGCGCACCGTCTGATTTTTGCAGAATAACTCTGCGCTGCCGCTGGAATGGAATGCTGGAAACTGAGAGGCAGGTGCCTTCCTCTGCACAATAGCGTTCGTTCACGAGCAGCACATAAAGCTCCGCACAGCGAACGCCGCAAAAAAGCAAGAGCAATGCGCTGAGGATCAGAAACGTCCGATCGCCGGAGAATGCGGAAACAATAGCCGCAGCCAGAAACGGCAGACAGAGCAGCAGCGACAGCAGCCACTTTTGAAGCAGCGGCGCGGGCCACGTGAGGAGCTTTTTCATATTCAGCACCGCTCAAAGACGATCTGCTTGTGCAGATACAGGTTTGCGATTGCCGCCGAAACAGGGCGCGCCTGCCGGGACGCGGCCATCAGGATGGGCAGATTCTCGCTGGTGGTCAGTTCGTCATCATACAGGCAATCCATGAGCTGCTCGTCGGAGCGAAGCGTCCGCACACCGCGCTCGGCGCATTTGATCAGTTCTGCGCTGCTGAGAAGCGCCTGATTTGCCAGCCGCACGATCTGCCGTTCCTCTGCGCTATGCTTCGGACGGGAGAACAGGCGAATTGCTTTAGAGAAGGGCGCACCATCCCAAAGCCAGAGCTTTAGGAATGCGCCGAGCCGCAGAAACGGATTTGCAGATACCGGTGCGATATACAGACACGAAAGCAGATCATAGAGCGATTCATACTCGCTGCTGCCGCGCCCCTCCGCGACCAGCCCGCGGGTGACGAGCCTGTCAATACAGTCATCCAACGTCCGGCGGGACGTAAACGACAGCCCGCGCGTCAACTTCAGATAGGTTTCCGCGATCTGCCTGCGTGACAGGATACGCCATGCGAGGCTGCTCCAAACGGTCATTTCCTGCACGTCGAGCATATATTCCTTCCGCCCCACAATGACAACGGGATATTTCTTGCCGTCCAGTGTGCGATGGCATTTGAAATGCCCGACGGCAGCGTATTTCGTGTATTCCATAACAGTACCTCCAATGTGTTTTTATTTTTCTTTTACGAATGCACCCGAAGAATTTCAACAGGCGATGTCGAAAGCGTCCAGAAAATCCGGGTCGCTGCGGAGTTTCTTTGCCGCGCGGGAGATCCACGCGCCGACGTTGTTGGAGCTGGTGTGATAGAGCGCCGCAATATCCTTGCAGTCAAAGCCCTTCGTTTTAAGAACGAGCGCATCAACGCCGAGCTTCGCCACGCCGCGATAGTGCTTCTTGCAGGCGGTCAGCACCGCACCGGTGTCCACGCCGGAAAAATGCACATAGTCTGTACATACGGGCGTAGGGAGATTTGCGTCCGGGTCATCCAAAGACTGCTCGGAGATGTACTTTCGCCAGCTTGTCTGCTTGCGGCAGCAGTCGATCAGATGGTTGCGAATGACCGTGATGGCGTAGGTCTTGAATGAGGTGCCGCCATGATAGCTTGCCGCCGCATGGCACAGCGCGACGCAGCCCTCCTGAAAGAGATCGTCATATTCCATATGGCAGCTGCTTTTGGGAATGAGCTTTGCAATCGTCCAGTGGACAAATTCCAAGCTGTTTTCTACAAGCAGTTGCTGTTCAGCGGTCAATACGATGCTGCTTCGATCCATTTTGTTTCACCTTCCTTTGTGCGTTCAAAAATTCCTTGCAGAGCGATATGACCTGGTCACAGCGATACTCTGAGAAGTTGGCGATATGCGCGTCTGCTTCCGGGAGGCCGAGCCGGACGCACAGCCATGCGTAAGCATCCTGTTTGCGCATGAGGCCTTTTTCCCAAAGCTGGTTGAAGGTCCGATGTGCCTGCATCCGCTTTTGGCGGAGTTCCTTGTTGGCAAGCGTCCCCATCGGCAGACCGGTCGCTTTGTGTGCCTGCACATAAGCGTCGCAGGCGGGATACGATAAAACAAGCGGCACTGGTCATACAGCGCCGCCTGCCTAAATATTCGCTTAAAAGTCTTCGATCAATGCGCGTTCACAGTACGCTTTGAGCGCCGGAACGTCTTCTGTCGCTGTCTGCCAGATGCGATCTTTGTCCATCGAGCCATAATCGTGCGCGAACATATTGCGCATATTCTTGATTGCGCGCCAATCCATCTGCGGCTTGGTTTCTTGCACATACGCATCGGAAAACTTTCCAGCAAGCTCACCGATTTGCAGCAGATTCATGCTGACAGAATCCATGTAATCCTGATCTTCCAGAAAGATATCAAAATTACGACCGAAGCGGGATAGTGTCTTTTCGACTCGATTACAATACTCCAAAATGTGCGCCAGGATCTGCGCGTCGCGGTTAGGAAAGCTCATACAGCAGCACCCGATCCTTTCGCAGATTTTCGAGGAAGGCTTCGTCTTTATTGTACTTGAGAGAACCGGTCGTGACAACGTCAATGCTCTTTTTGAGCGCGTCTTCCAGGTCGGCATACAGACCGCCGAGGGCAAACAGACCACGCAGCTTGGGTGCGTCCACACAGAGGTCTACGTCACTGGCAGGTGTTGCGTCGCCCCGCGCGTAGGAGCCGAACAGAAACACCTTGTCCACGCCGTGCTGCTTTGCAATCGGCGCGACGATCTCGCGGATCTCATCGATCGAATATACTTGCGTCTGCATTCCGTGCGCCCCCTTCCTGTAACCAGTATACCCTAAAACAAAAATCTTTGCAACAGCAGAAAGTGGTGACTAAAATCAGCAAATTTATTGAATTTACCCCAGAGCAGAAGGAACGTGCCGCAACCGTTGATCTCGAAGAATTTCTTCTCCGGCAAGGCGAAAAGCTCATCAAATCCGGACGGGAAAAGCGGCTTGCCAGCGACCACAGCATTACGGTGCGCGGCTGCGAGTGGTTCGATCATGCATCAAACGAAGGCGGACGCGCTGTCAGCTTTATACAAAAATATTACGGCAAGAGCTACGTCGAAGCCATGTCCATGCTGTTGGGCGAGAGCATGGAGCCGGTTTATCCGCAGGCAAAGAAGCAGGAACGAGTCGATCAAAAGCCTTTTGCACCGCCCGTTCCGAACGCGAATATGCACCGCGTGTTTGCGTATTTACTCAAAACGCGCGGGCTGGATGCGGATGTGGTTTCATATTTCGCCCGGAAGAAAATGCTCTACGAGGATGCGGCACATCACAACGCTGTGTTCATCGGCACGGATGAAGGCGGCTGCCCGCGCCACGCGCATCTGCGCAGCACGAACAGCTTCGGAAAAGCCTTTCGTCTGAACGCCGAGTCCAGCGACCCGCGCTACAGTTTTCATCATGCCGGAACCGATGGGAGCCTTTATGTATTCGAGGCTCCCATTGATATGCTCTCCTACATCTCCATGAACCTGCATCAGTGGCAGGAACATAGCTACGTTGCCTGCTGCGGCACATCACCGATTCCAGTGATGCAAATGCTGAAACCCGACACAAAAATGGTATATCTTTGCCTTGATAACGATGATGCCGGACACAAGGCAAGTGAACGGATGGCAGAGCTTCTGCATGAACGCGGCGTTATGACAGAGCGGCTTGTGCCGGAACTGAAAGACTGGAACGAGGACTTAGTTACAGGGCAGAGGGAGGAACTTGCGCCATGCCTGAGTCTGTAACGCCGCTGATCGCGGTCGGTGTGGTGATCGTTCTGTTCATTGTCTTGCTTTCGGTTCTCACGAGTAATTACTCGCTTAACGGCATCAAATCCAAAACCGTAGGAGACGGCCAGCATGGAACCGCGCGCTGGGCTACCACGCAGGAGGTCAAAAAGACGTTTGCAAACGTACCGTTTGATGTTGCTTCATGGCGCGCGGGAAAGAACTTGCCGGAGGTGCAGGGACTGATTCTCGGCAGCGCCCAGCGCGGCAAGCAGCTCGATGCACTGGTAGACCGTGACGATGTGCATTGCCTGATGATCGGCGCGTCCGGTGTCGGTAAAACGGCATTCTTTTTGTATCCCAATTTGGAGTTTGCCTGCGCCAGCGGCATGAGCTATTTGGCGCTCGACACCAAGGGAGACCTCGCACGAAATTACGGTACGATTGCGAAAAAGTACTACGGCTACCACGTTTCCGTCATTGATCTGCGCAACCCGACGCGCTCAGACGGGAGCAATCTTTTGACGCTCATCAACCGATACATGGACATCGCGCGGGAGCATCCGGACAACCTTGCGGCGCGGGCAAAAGCGGAAAAATATGCGAAGATTCTTGCCAAAACCATCGTCAATCCGGGCGGTGACGATCAGGATCGCGGGCAGAATGCGTTCTTCTACGATGCCGCTGAGGGGCTGCTCACGTCGGTTATTCTGCTCTTGGCAGAGTACGTTCCACTGGACAGCGCCGGACACGAAAAGCGGCACATCGTGTCCGTGTTCAAGCTGGTGCAGGAGCTTCTCGCGCCCGGCGGTCAGAACAAGAAAACCGGCTTTCAGGTCTTGATGGACAACCTTCCCTCGACGCACAAAGCCAGATGGTTCGCGGGCGCGGCGCTCAACACGTCGGAACAGGGTATGGCGTCGGTCATGTCCACGGTGCTGTCCCGGTTGAATGCTTTCCTCGATTCCAAGCTGGAGCAGGTGCTTTGTTTTGACAGCGCCATCGACGCAGAGCATTTCGCGGCAGAAAAATCCGCGATCTTTCTGGTACTGCCGGAGGAAGATGCAACCAAAAATTTTATGGCAGGCTTGATGATTCAGAACCTCTCGCGGGAGCTATTCTCTGTAGCTGACGAGCATAGCGGCAAGCTGCAAAACCGCGTCGTGTTCTACTGCGACGAGCTTGGCACGATGCCGCCGTTTGACATTCTGCCGCTGTTCTCCGCAGGCAGAAGCCGCAAGCTGACGCTCGTGCCGATCATTCAAAGCCTTGCACAGTTGGAGAAAAACTACGGCAAGGAGGGCGCGGAAATTATAGGCGACAACTGTCAGGACACCATCTTTGGCGGCTTTGCGCCGAACAGTCAGACTGCGGAAACGCTGTCCAAAGCCCTCGGCAGCCGGACTGTTTTGACCGGCTCCATCAGCAAAGGGAAAGACAGCAATAGCCAGAGCTTGCAGATGGCAGAGCGCGCATTGCTCTCACCAGACGAACTGAAAAATCTCCCGAAGGGCGACTTCATCGTGATGAAAACCGGCACACACCCGATGCGGACGAAGCTGCAATTATATTTCAAATGGGGCATTTCGTTTGAAAAGCCGTATCAGGTGCCGGAACGCGCCCAGCGCGAGGTTTACTACGCGGGAAAGGAGGAATTGCTGATGAATATCAAGAAAAGTCTGTATTCGAAACCGCAGCAGGTCGCAACGCCGAAAGCGGATGACTATATGAGCAGCTACGGCGATAAATGAGCTTCTTCGGTGAAATTTACGCCGATCCCGACCTGCCGCACCGGGCGCGGACTGTCTACATGTATCTCCGTGACCGTGCAGGCGGCGGAAGCTGCTGGCCGGGCATCAAGACGATAGCTCACGACCTGCATCTCTCACCGCGCACGGTACAGCGTGCGCTGAATGATCTGGAACATGCCGGATACATCGAACGCCAGCGCCGTCACCGTGAAAACGGCAGCTGCACGTCAAATTTATACATTATGAATGAGGTCAAATAGCAAACGCGGACGCTCCCCGCCAAGGGGAACGTCCGCGCTTTTGCTGTCACCAGCGCCATGACACCACGGCGCGGCTTGAAGGGCCAACTCTAGCTGAGAACCAATACAGAAAGAAGAAATCTGATTTTAAAGAGGCTGGCCTTTAGCTGCCAGATACTCGTTGCAAAGCAGTCGGTACGGCGCTTCATCCTCCTCAATCTTCGGGAAACGGCCTACGGGCGGGTTGAAGCTGTTGTCGGTGTTATCGTCGTTGCACTGACTGACCTCGCCCAACAGAGCAGCACCCGAGCCCGGCTCGACCTCGAAATCGTGATACATATACTGCTGGATATGGATGCTCTCGCCCGGCGTCAGGCGCGCCCGTGTCCCGGCTGGGACTGTGTATGTCCTGCCGTCACAGTGAACCGTCACGTCAGATACTTTGTCGATGGACTCATTGGGCAGACTGTTGTATACGCGAATCAGGATGTTTGCGCCGCCGCGGTTGATGATGTCCTCAGTTTTGAACCAGTGGAAGTGATTCGCGGCCATCTGGCCCTCTTTCAGATACAGCAGCTTCTCCGCGTAGACCTTCGGATATTTTTCCGGCTGCGTGCGGCAGCCGTTGCGGATGGTGATAAGAGAGAACCCGAATTTGTCAAAGTTACCGAGGCCGTAATCAGTAATATCCCAGCCGAGCATACAGTCGCGGACTTCATCGTACTCGTGACCCTTTTCCTGCCACTCCTCCGGGGTAAAATTGCAGAACGGCGGCAGATAGCACTTGTATTTCGCGCACATGGCTTCAAGTTCTTTTAGTGCTTTGTTAATTTCAGAGCGTTTCATTTTTATGCTCCCGTTGATAAAGCAATCAAAGCAGATTACGTTCTAATTGCAATGTGTCCAGCCCGAACCGCACAAACGCATAATCCTCCCGATATCCCCCGCTTTTTCCGTTGTGCCAGCTTCCGTAGAGCGAAAACAGCGTCGGATCGACGAAAAGCGGCTCAGGCTCCGCTGCGTTGTGGTGCGGGCCCAAAAGATTGCGGTTGCTTGCCATCAGCTCCAGTTCCAGCACATTTTCACCCGGATGCAGATACGGCGAAAGATCAAGCGTATCGCTAAAAAGCAGCGTTCCGGCTTTCTGCCCGTTTACAAATACGCGCATATACTGGACGCGGCCCGCACAGCGAAGCTGCCAGTTTGTGCTCTGCACGGTGATCGTGCGCTTCAGGCGCATGGCCCCGTGGAAGAACGGGAAGCCCTGCACCGTAATATCCTGCAAGTCAAGGTCTGTGGCCGGAGCACAGAGACGGAAGCGGTCGCCGAATCGAACGCCGTTTTCACCCGCCTGCCAGCCGGAATCCGGCCGCACGGAGAAGCTCCCGAACAGGTACATGGCTTCGATATTCGTCTCATAGCTGACACAGTTCATGAGCGTCTCCGTGACCTCGCCGTTTCCGTAATAGAAGCCGTCGAACACGTCATAGGTCTGCTGCGTCTGGAAATAGTCCAGCTCTAAAACGATCTCGTTTTCACCCTTTCTGGCAAGCGCGGCAATGTTTCCACGCACAAACGAGCGATCAAGGACCCCCTGACCGGTCAGGCTGATTTCCGTGCCGTTCACAGATAGTTTTGTGTGTTGGAGCGTTTCCAACTCCAATGTCAAATCATCCGGCAGGTGATCTGCCGCAAACGCATAACGCAGCCAGATCTTCCGATTCGTTTTCTCCCGCAGCAGGCGCTCGGAGATATACGGAACCGGCAGCAACTCTGTATACATCTTGCCATCATAACTCAGTGCCGCCTTGTCCAGCGTCAGGGTGTTCTGTACCGGCGCGGACCGCGTCCATTTCCCGCCCAGCTCCATTGTCTCGACAATGGGGCTTTTCTGCGCCTGCGGCATCGCGGAATCGTTCTGCATGAGAAGCACAGACTCGCCGGGGGCAAGATACAGCTTTGCTGCGATCCCGTCTGTCGTCTTTTCAAAAGCAACGGATTTCGTTTTATGTGTCAGCAGATCGTATGCCTCCACGCCCGCAAACGGAAGTTTTACAGACATGTCAGCTATGTCCGTCTCAGACAGATTGACTGCAAACAGGAAATTTCCATTCTCCGCAAAGCGGAGCGTGCAGCGCACGTCGCGGTTTGCCTCCGGCAGAAGCGCACGTTCCCGCACAAGCTCGTCCCACGTCAGGTTACCTTGCAAGAAGCTGAGATCGGCAAGCTCGCCGTCGATACGCGCAGGCTTCCGCCCCGCCAGCATCAGCCGTCCGCCCTGTGCGAGATACTCCTTCAAAAACGCGGCGGTGCTGCTGTCCAGCGTATCGCAGTCAGGAATCACAACGAAGGAATAGGTACACTGTCCAATGGTCAGCCTGCCGTCCTTGACGCTGCCGTACTTCTCCATCAGCCGCTCGTCGCCGTAGTGATGGCCGATGCCAGCCACGCCGAAGCGCTCAATGAGCACGTTGAACGGTTCGCCAACGTTGCGCACGGATGCTTCATCGTTCGCACGGTCAAACGTCAGATAGGCCGAATGTATCGGATGGAGAATCAGCACATCCGCCTGTTCGCGGCTGTTGGCAAGCAGATAGCCCAGTTCCGTGAAATAGTCGTCGAACGTCTTTAATTCATCCGTCCACGGATTGTGCTCCGAATAAAACGCCGGATAATCTCGCTTGCGCTGGCCGCGGATGGAATACGGGTACAGATGCTGGCACATGAGGTTTACGCCGTTCACATACTGCCATTCGGCGATGCGCTTGAGTTCTTTCGGCGTCACATCCCAGCCCGCACAGGCAAACGTCTCCGTCAGCACCTGCTTTTTGCCAAGCTGCTGCGCGGCGGACGAGACCTGCCGCGGGGCCAGTTCCGTGCCGGTTTTGCGCCCCAGCCAGTCCACGCCCGGAATGCTCTCATACTCGTAAAACGGCATCACGCCTGCACAGCACCACATCTGCGTGTAAAGTTCGCTTTCCTCGACGGTGTGACCGGTCAGACGGCAGTTGTGTTCTATGCACCAGCGGTAAACGCGGCCCATGAAGTTTTCGGTATAGAGTACATTCATCAGCCGCCAGTAGCGGAAGCGGAAACCAGGTGCTTCTTCGCAGTCCACAAACAGCGCGCCCAGCAGATCGAGAACATCTGCGCGGTAGGCTTTTTTGTACTCTGTCAGCAGCATCGGCGTGTAGGCTGTCTCATAGCGAAAATACTGCGGCTCATCGGTGAAGAAGCCCGCAATGCCCTTGCCGAATTCCGCACCGAAGCGTTCAAAATACTTCTCGTGCGTCAGAGCAAGAAACGCATCCGTGATGCGCGGGTCAAGGATATCGACCGTGGAGGAATTCTGGCAGTCGTAGACGCAGAGATACTCTGAAATGCCGTTCGCCGCGCCGGTGATGCGGCGAATATGACCGTTTTCCAGCGTGTAAACGCCAAGCGCGGCTGCATCAAAGCCCGGCTTTTTCTCAAAGCGCAGATAATGCGCCCGGTTTTCCGGGTCTTCCAGCAGCTTGCCGCCGGCGAAGCCGCTCGGCCAGCCGTTTTCATCGTAGCACCACGCCTGCATCCCGCGCTTTTTCGCCTCGTCAACGGATGCCTCCACCGCACGAAACCAGTCCTTGCTCAGATACTCGGTTTCAAGTCCGCCCCGCGCGTGCATAAAGAATCCGCCCATGCCCGCGTCCTGCATCGCACCGATCTGCCGCCGCAGCTCGTCCAGCTCTAATTTGTCGTTCCAGCTCCAGAATGGAACAGGGCGACAAAAGACTGAAATCAGGTCAGTTGATTTCATTGTTATAGGCCTCCTTTGTGTCCGCTCGGTTCAGACGGTTTGCGCGATATTCACTCGGCGTAACTGCGTAGTGGCGCTTAAATACGGTGTAGAAATAGTTGGAATTTCCGAAACCGGTTCGTTCTGCAATTTCACTGATCGGCACGTCGGTCTGCGCCAAAAACTCCGTCGCCTTATTCAGACGCAGACGGCGCAGATAGGCCGAAATGCTGCTGCCGGTGGCAGCCTTGAAAATATTCTGAATGTGCGACGCGGACAGACCGACATGATCGGCCAGCGCATCAATATTCAGCTTCGGATCGGCATAATTGCGCTCGATATAGCCGATGAGCGCGTCGATATAGTTGCTGCGGTTGTCAATGCTGGCAAATGCACAGGAGACGTCCTGCACCAGATCCAGAAACAGCCGCTTGACTGCGCGGGAAGATTCCGCACGCAGAACCTCCGTGCGGAAGCGCGAGGGGTTATATTCCATCGTCACGGCATAGGCACGCTTGAACGTTGCGATATATTCAGAAACGCCTGCAATCAGCAGATCCAGCGTATACGGCACATCTGCTGTCGGTTCGAACCATGCGTCAAAGAAGCCCGCAAGCGCTGCAGCGGCATCGTCAAAGCGCTGGGTGCAGAGAGCTTGTACTGCCTCACTGCGGATCTGCTCTGCCTGTGCCTTGCCAAAGGCCGGACGTGCATCCAGCTCTATGCGGGAAACAAAGTGACCGGCGGGATAGAAATACAGCAGATCCAGCCGCTCGTTCAGTGTGCGGTAGGCTGCGGGAAGCTGATCGACGGCAGAAATTCCATTGCACCAGACGCCAGAGACGGAAAACTGCGCGGCTTCAGAGAACGCTGCGCAAAGCGTTTGGGCAAGCGTCTGCGTGTCTACCGTATCCGGCTGCTCACAGACAAGGAGGAACCGGCCCTGCAGCATATCGACCAATTCATAGCGTGTCCCCTGCGGCAGCGTCTTGTCCAGCTGCTCCTGCAACAGAAAATGCGTTCTGCGGTACGACATATTCTGATTGTCATCCGAAAGCTCCCGCTGCCGGAGCTGGAGCAGGAACAGCGCAAAGCCGGAATATTGCTCCAACTCGATGCCATTGTCGGAAAATTGCCGTCCGATGACAAAATCGCTGCTTCGGAGCGTAAAAAAGCTGCGGAGAATGGCGTGCTTGATATAGCTGTAGTTTTCGGCGTAGCGCTTTTCCGAAAGCGTATACTGCGTTTGAAGCGCAGCATATTCACGGTTGATACGGATTGTCAGATAGACGGAGATCAATACGGCGAATACCACGATGCCCAGATAGAACAGCAAAAACCAGCGCGTCAGCGCACGGAGCTGTGATGAAATGGCCGAGTCGCTGATGCAGCTGATAAAATACAGGTCTGTATCGGCAGAGCGCGACCATGTGCAGATCGCATTCGCCTCCTGCACGACCATTTGGCCGCTTTCTGCGGCCCCGCCCAGCACAGCTTCGATCACGGCATCCGTCTGTTCCTGTTCCAGCAGCGTCATGCCGCTTGTGTAGGTCTGTCCGTTTGCATCCACGATCAGAAGCTGACGCTCCGTGCCGTTTGCCATACCGTAGCCGAGCTGCATCAGCCGCTCGGCGCTGATATTCGCAACAAAGAAGCCATTATAGCGATTGAGCGAGGTTCTGACCGGCAGAACATAACTGAAAACGGTTTTGTCGGAGGACGTGCTGCGGTAGCGAAGTTGGCGCATTGCCGGCTTTTGCGTCACACGGGACACAGCTGCAAGATTCCGAACGAACGCTGCGTCGAAAAAGTCATCCAGTGTACCAAATGATAACTGATAGGTGTTGCCATTGGCGTAGGCATAACAGATACAGTCTTCCTCTGCACAATAAATGTATACAGAGTCCAGCCATGACGACGCGCGCGTATAGTTTTGCAGCAGCTGCATGGATTGAATGACCGACAGGCTTTCTGTATCCATGGAGTAGATTAGCTGCAAAAGTTTCGGATCGCCGTTGAGTTGCGTGAGCATGGACGAAGCGGTGTCCTGCATGATGGAGGCGGAATAGCTGACGTTCGAGACAATATCCTGCTCTGCGAGATAGGACTGTTCCAGACTCCGTTTTTTGACGTTCTGATAAATGAGCAGAAAAACGAAGGATACCAGCAGCAGGCAGAAAACTAGAATGCCGCTGAGTACCTTAATAAAAAAGCTGTTCTTTCGATCGGTCGGAATATTGGACTTGATTAGCCGCACGAGTTGTCCTTCCCCCCCCTCTTCATGCAGAGCATTGCAACTATGCAGTTTCCACAAAGCGGATGGTGAAAACTATTTGCGTACCTAAAAAATATCACAATCCCAACGCACATTTCAACATAATCATAAAAATTCAAAGTCGCGCTCAAAAATCAAAGTCCGCTTTCAGGGCAATTCAAAGCAATCGTGAGAATTCAAAGATTACAAATGTGCACCTCGCCACTATACTGAATTTAGCGAAAACGACAACGAGAAGACAGAGGTGGTTCGTATTGATGAAAGCAGAAACGAAAAAACAGGAACCAGGCACAATCCGCAGACGGTCTTCTTATAACCGGAGCTTGCGCAAGGATAACCGACAGCTGTTTTCCATGTGCGTGCCGGGCATCATTCTTCTGGCGCTGTTTGCGTATCTGCCAATGTTCGGTCTGGTGCTGGCATTCAAGAATTATAAATTCAATCTTGGCATCTTCGGAAGCGAATGGGTCGGGTTCAAGAATTTTGAGTTTTTCTTCACATCCGGTACCTTCGGACGGCTGATTCGCAATACGCTGGGACTGAACCTGCTGTTCCTGCTGTGCAACACGGTCATCACCGTTCTGCTGGCGCTTCTTTTATATGAGATCAACAGCCGCCACGCGATCAAGGCGTTCCAGACGGTGATCTTCCTGCCGTTTATCGTTTCATGGGTTGCCGCGTCGTATGCGCTCTACGCAAACCTCGCCGACGTCAACGGCATTGTCAACGGAATCCTGACGTTCTTCGGAAAAGAAACGGTTTCATGGTACACAACGCCAAAATGGTGGCCCTACATTCTGCTTGTCTGCTATCTGTGGAAGAACATGGGCTACGGCATTATTATTTATTACGGAAATCTGCTGTCGATCGACAAATCCTATTTTGAAGCGGCGCAGCTCGACGGCGCAACGCGCTGGCAGGTCATGTGGAAGATCTCGTATCCGTTCATCCGTCCAATCGTGACCATGTTCTTTATTTTGTCGCTTGGCCGGATTTTCAGCGCAGACTTTGGTATGTTCTATTATCTGACAAAGAACTCCAGTATGCTCTACAGTGTGACGGACGTGATCGACACCTATGTTTACCGCGCACTGCGCGTGACTGGCGACGTGGGTATGTCCACGGCCATCGGCCTGTGTCAGTCGGTTGTCGGCTTTATCATTCTGGTCGTAGCAAATAAGATCACGAAAAAAATCAACGGAGAGGGGACGCTGTTTTAATGAAAAAGAAAAACCGTGTTGGAACAGTGTTCATCTATTTGATTTTTATCATGCTGTGCCTCTGCATTCTGTATCCGTTTTTCTGTGTGCTGTCCGTGTCGCTTTCCAGCGCCGAGGACATCAAGCAGTACGGCTTCCGCGTGATCCCGAAGCATCTGGATTTCTCGGCCTATTCCTATCTGTTCCGTGACAGTAAGATGCTCTGGCAGGCTTACGGCATCACGATTTTTGTCAGCGTCGTCGGAACGGCTATCGGCTGTCTGGTCACGAGCCTGTATGCCTATGCGATTTCGCGCACGACCTTCCGCTGGCGCGGCGTGCTGTCACTGTTCGTGACGTTTACGATGTTTTTCAGCGGCGGCATGGCGGCGCAGTACATCACATATGTCAAGCTGCTGAATCTGAAGAATTCCATCTGGGTACTGATTCTGCCGGGCGCGTTTTCCGCGATGAACACGATCATCATGCGTGCCTATTACGAAAAACTCCCCTACAGCATGATCGAATCTGCCAAAATCGACGGTGCAAGTGAGTACCAGATTTTCTGGCGCATGATGTTCCCGCTTGCAAAGCCTGCGTTGGCCACAATCTGCCTGACATTGTTCGTCGCCTATTGGAACGCCTACTATGAGGCCATGATGTATATGGATACCGGCAATTATGTGACGATTCAGCTGCTTTTGCAGCGTATGCTGGAAAAGGTCGACTTTCTCAAGAATAACGCGTCTACGGGGCTGCTCGGCGCAGAAGCCGCAAAGCTTCCAGGCGAGGCCATGCGTATGGCAATGTGCGTGCTGACAGTCGCGCCGATGCTGCTGGTGTTCCCTCGCTTCCAAAAATATTTCGTCAAGGGTATGGCAATCGGATCTGTCAAAGAATAAAATCATTGATAGAACGGTATGACATAATAAAAATGAAAAGGAGAAACACAAATGAAAAAGTTCCTCGCGCTGCTGCTGGCAGCTCTGATGGTTCTGGCGATGTTCACCGCCTGCGCCAAGACTGCGACGCCCTCCCAGGAAGAAACCACCGCTCCCACCGAAACTGCGGAACCCGCCGCTCCCGCGGACGAAACTCCGGCTGACGCCCCGGCAGATGACAATCCCTTCGCAGAAGAAGTCACGCTGCACTGGGCATTCCCCGCGCTGCAGGACAGCTTCCCCGGCTTTGAGGCCATCAATGAGAAACTCAACGAGATCACAAAGGAAAAAATCAACGCCAAGATCGAGTTCGAGATGATCCCTCTCGGCGAATACACCGAGAAGATGAACATGAAGTTCACGGCTGGCGAGGAATTTGATATCTGCTTCACCGGCGCATGGAACCCGTATCTGCCCGCCGTTGCGAAGGGCGCTTATGCCGAGTTGACGCAGGACGTTCTGGATAAGTACGCTCCTGACGTTGTCGCTGATCTCAACAGCGCTGTCTGGGATGCAATCCGTGTAAACGGCAAGCTCTACGGCATTCCGCTTCAGCAGATCTATGTCCGTCAGACCGGTATCCGCTTCAACACCGAGCTTCTGAACAAGTACGGCTTCGATCCCAGCACTGTCAAGACGCTCGACGATCTGGACGAGTATGCTGCGACCATCAAAGCCAGTGAGCCGGATGCCGTTGTGATTTATAATTACGGTCATCTTATTTATGAAAATATGGTCAACTATCTTGGCTATGATGTGATCGTTTCCAATACGACGCCGGGTGTTGTTTACTATGCTGCCGAAACTCCCGTTGTCTTCAACCAGTTTGAGTCTGAAGAATTCAAGGCTCTGTGTGAAAAGATGCGCGAGTGGAATCTGGCGGGCTACTTTCCGACAGACGCCGTTACCGGTGCTGACTCTGTAGGTGAGAATGACATCCGTGCGATCGACACCGACCCGGCGCACAAGCCCGGCGGCGACATCACCGAAGGTCAGCTTCGCGGCTATGACATCACCGGCATTGCCTTCGGCGACTGCGCCATGACGACCGGCGCTGTGCAGGCGACGATCACCGCTGTCTCCGCAACCTCCAAGAACGTCGAGCGCGCTGTTGCGTTCATCAACCTCCTTGACTCCGATCCCGAAGTCCTGAACCTCATCTGCCACGGCATTGAGGGCACGGACTATGAATTCGTCGGCGACAAGGCTGACGGCCTCATCAAGCTCATCAGCGACTATCCCGGCATGCTGAGCTTCCTCGTCGGCAACGTCTTCAACGAGTACTACACCGACGCTTCTCAGGTCGGCACCTGGCCGGAAACTGCCGAGATCAACGCCAACGCGCAGGCCTCCTGCATCCTCGGCTTCGCATTCGACTCCGAGCCTGTTGCAACCCAGATCGCGCAGTGCTCCGCTGTAGTCGAAGAATATCTGCCCGCTCTCAACTGCGGCGCAGTCGATGTTGACAGCACGCTCGAAGCGTTCAACGCCGCTCTGAAGGACGCCGGCGTCGAGCAGATCATTGCCGAAATGCAGTCCCAGATCGACGCATGGCTGGCAACCAAGTAAATAAACGACCCCATCAGGATTTTTAGTCTGACTGACTGAAGGACGGGCAGGATGAGCCATCTCATTGCCTCATCCTGCCCGTTTTGTATTGGGCAGCGGAAACCGGTGTTGTCAACGGCGTCGGAAACGGAAAATTTGCACCGAACGCCACGCTCAGTCTGGAACAGTTGATTACCATTCTGTATCGCTATGCGGAAAATAAGGGGTATAACGTCTCGAAGTCCGCTTCGCTCGATTCGTTCACGGACGGCAGCGCTGTCAGCGCATACGCAAAGCCCGCCATGCAGTGGGCAGTCGGAATGAACTTCCTTTCCGGCAATACCCTGACCCCAGGCGCGCCCGCAAGCCGCGCGCAGATCGCACAGGTTCTGATGCTGTTCTGCAAGGCTTACATTAAGTAATCCCCATATAACCAGCTGCGCCCTGCTGTTTGCAGGGCGCAGCACCCAAATTTGCAGACAATCAGCAAAAAACTGCTGAAATGATAGATATATCTGAAAAGGAGCCATCACCATGGATAATTCCACACCGTTCCGCACGTTTGGAACCATGCTCGACTGTTCGAGAAACGCTGTGCCGAATCTGCACACGCTCAAAAAGTGGGTCGATCTCACGGCAAGCCTCGGATACAACACCCTGCTTTTATACACAGAAGACACCTATGAGGTACCGGACGAGCCGTACTTCGGCTATATGCGCGGACGCTACACGCAGGCCGAGCTGCGTGAACTGGACGCATATGCCAACGAGCGCGGTATGACGATCATGCCCTGCATCCAGACGCTGGCGCATCTGTACGCCATCAAGCGCTGGCCGGAATACTGGCCGCATTTTGACACGGATGATATTCTGCTGGCGGGCGACGAGCGGGTGTATGCGCTCATTGACCATATGTTCCGGAGCCTTGCCGCGTCGCTCTCCTGCCGGACGATCCATCTCGGTATGGACGAGGCGGAGATGTTCGCGCGCGGCCGGTATTACAACCAGCACGGCGACTGCAACCGCTCACAGGCGTTGCTTGCGCATTTGCAGCGCGTATGTGAAATCGGCGAAACATATGGCTTCCGCTTCCTGATCTGGTCGGATATGTTCTTTAAGCTGGCGACCGGCGGACAGTATTATGCCCAAAACGCTCAGATCGACGAATCTGTGCGCGAAAAGATCCCGGCAAATGTGGAACTTATCTACTGGGATTATTATTCGGCGGATGAAGCGCACTATGACGGCATGATCGAGGCACATCAGAAGCTGAAGCCCAGCACATGGTTCGCGGGCGGCCTGTGGAAGTGGACAGGCTATGCCCCGCACAACGGCTACAGCATGAAGATCACAAAAGCAGCGCTTGCAAGCTGCCGGGAGCACGGCGTGCAGGATGTATTTCTGACCATGTGGGGCGACGACGGCGGGGAATGCTCCCCGTTTACGCTCCTGCCGTCGCTGTTCTATGCTTCGGAGCTTGCGAAGGGCGAAACCGATGACGAAACGATCAAGGCGCATTTTGCGCAGCGCTTCGGTGCAGCTTTCGACGATTTCATGCAGCTGGATCTGCCCGGAACGCGCAACGGCCTTGACGACAACGTTCGGAATCTGGATAAATTCTTACTGTATAATGATCCGTTCATGGGCATGATGGATCAGACGGTTTTGTCCGGTGAGGGCGCACAGTTCGGCGCTTGCGCCGAAAAGCTGGAAGCACTGCAAACGCTGCCGGAGTGGGGCTATCTGTTCCGGACGCTCGGCGCGCTGTGCCGGGTGCTGGAGATCAAGGCAGAACTCGGTGTCCGAATCCACGAGGCATACCGCACAGGAGATAAGACAGCGCTTTGCGCCATGCTCACGGAGCTTGACGAGACACTTGTGCGTCTGGAACGCTTTCATGATGCCTATCAGGCACAGTGGATGCAGGAAAACAAGCCGCATGGCTTTGACGTGCAGGACATCCGGCTCGGCGGTCTGATGCAGAGAGTAAAGACCTGCCGTGCGCGGTTGGAGGATTACTGCGCCGGACGGCTCGACCGGTTGGAAGAACTGGAAGCAGCGCAGCTTGATTTCTTCGATCACGGAAAGCGCTGCGCAGAGCCGGTCGCCACGCATTGGGGACAGATCGCGACAGCAAATATTGTCTATATGACGATGCTTTGGTGAAAAATATGAGTCAAATTTTAGAGTACGCAAGCTGGATCTATCCATCGGAGGATATCGGCGAAATATGCCCTGTTTTCCGAAAGCATTTTACCGCGCGCCCCGGTGCAGCAGCGAAGCTGGAAATCACCGCATTCGGCGTCTACGAAGCGTTTCTGAACGGGCAGCGGATCGGAAATTTCTTTCTGGCTCCCGGCTGGACAAGCTATCCGACGCGCCTGCAGGTACAGACCTATGATCTGACGGCGCTGCTGCGCGAGGAAAATGAACTGACCGTTACGCTCGGAAAGGGCTGGTTCGCCGGACGGATTTCTGCCGGTGTTTATCAGGCGCTTGCGGACGGCCCGCGTCTGCTGGCAGCACTGCATCTGACCGACGCGGACGGCACGCGGGAATATGCGACCGACGAAAGCTGGCAATGGGCCGAAAGCCCGATCCGGTTCAGCGATATTTACGACGGCGAAACGTATGATGCGCGCGTCACACCGGAAAACTGGCGCTTTTGCCGGACGGATAGCTGCGGCAAGCAGATGCTGATCCCGCAGGAGGGCGAGATCGTTACAGAGCATGAACGACTCAAGCCGGTCGCGGTTCTGCATACGCCGAAGGGCGAAATGGTGCTCGATTTTGGACAGGAGATCACGGGTTACGCGGAATTTACCGTGCAGGCCCGTGCGGGTGAGCGCGTTCTGCTCTCCTGCGCAGAGGTGCTCGACGCAGACGGAAATTTCTATACGGAAAACTACCGCAGTGCAAAATCCAGAATCGAGTATATCTGCCGTGGCGGAATCCAGACCGGCCGCGCACACCACACGTTTTACGGCTTCCGCTATCTGCGTGTGGACGAAGCGCCGGAGGGTTGGCAGGCAGAGAATTTCACGGCGGTCTGCGTCTATTCCGATCTGCAAAGAACCGGCTGGATTCGCACGTCCGATCCGCTTTTGAACCAGCTGTATCAGAACATTGTCTGGGGTGAAAAGGACAACCTGCTGGACGTACCGACTGACTGCCCGCAGCGCGACGAGCGGCTTGGATGGACAGGCGACGCGCAGGTCTCCATCCGTGCGATCACCTGCACGTTTGATGGGAAGCGATTTTTTTCAAAATGGCTGCGCGATATGGTAGCGGAGCAGCGCGGGGACGGCACGGTTTCCCATTTTGTCCCGAATGTCGGTCTGTTTACGAAAGATCCCGCGCTGTTCTGCGGCGGCTCGGCGTGGGCGGACGCGGCGGTGATCTGCCCGTGGCAGCTCTATCAGGCTTATGGTGACAAGGAACTCCTGCGTGAACATCTTCCCATGATGCAGAAATGGGTCGAATATGTATGCAGGGCTGCCGGGGACAGCTGCATCTGGAGCACCGGTCACCATTACGGCGACTGGCTGGCGCTCGACGCCGGAGAGGGCAATTATACCGGCGCTTCCCGCAAGGAATTTATCGCAACGGCATTCTATGCGCATTCCGCACAGCTTCTGGCACAGGCAATGGACGCGCTGGATATGGACGGCGCTGCATATCATCGGCTGTTTGAAACGATCCGTGCCGCACACCAGAACGCATTCCCGGACTGCCGAACGCAGACCGAATGTGCATTGGCGCTGCATTTTGGTCTTGCGGCGGCTCCTGACCGCGTTGCCGCGCAGCTTGCAGAGCTGGTTCGGAGCAACGGAAATCGACTGACGACCGGCTTTGTCGGAACGCCGTATTTGTTACACGCGCTGAGTGAAAACGGCTATGCACAGACGGCCTATGACCTTCTTTTGCAGACGAAAGCCCCATCATGGCTGTTCTCTGTCAAAATGGGCGCAACGACCGTCTGGGAGCATTGGGACAGCCGAAAGGCAGACGGCTCGTTCTGGAGCACAGATATGAACTCGTTCAATCACCATGCCTACGGCGCGGTAGCCGACTGGCTATACGGCGCGGCGGGAGGTATCCGTCCGGGGAAGCCGGGCTATGAAACCGTGCTGTTCTCACCCATTCCAAACCGGCGACTGCAGCGATTTGAAGTAGTAGTAAATACGCCGCACGGAAAAGTGTGTTCATGCTGGAAATGGAACGGCCCCACAGTGACATATGTTCTTACTACGCCGGTCAGTGCCGAGATTCGGCTTGGTGGTGAACAGCACAATGTTGCAGCGGGAACATACACCTTTGTTCGGAGGGGATACGACAAATCGCCGTATGAAGCAAAGGATTTTCTGAACGTTCGAAGATAATTCGCGGTTGCCCATAGCGCCCATCGGAGTTATTAGCAAATGTAGATATGAGAGCTGCACCTAAAAATATGATAGTTGGCTTGTGTCATTTTGAGCCATGCCATGTTATAATAAATACGGAGAAAGAGTAGCAATTGAACGAGCAAAAACTGTATCAATATCTGGGCGCAAATGTCTATCGACTGAGGAAACAGCGTGGGTTGACACAGTCCGAACTTGCTGCATATATTGGCTGCAATCAGAAGTATATCTCACAAATTGAGACAGGCGCTGCAAAAGCAAGCGTTTCGATTTGTTATAAGATAGCAAATACTTTTTCGGTATCGGTCGATTCGCTCTTTACGGACCCGGAAAAATGCGTGAACGCTGGTGAGAATACTTCAGATAGAGAGTTCGCTGAGAGTATCACTCGAACGATTATTCAATACCTAGACACAAAGAAATAGCGGTGTTCCGGCGAACACCGCTATTTTTAACCCTCAAATTTCTGCTTCCGCATCAGGCGCATCATACCGAGCAGGAATTCCTGCTGCTCATC
>OGCQ01002015.1_pt1 | contig 22240 bp, 29 predicted proteins | sample 1570161 | NCBI WGS metagenome assembly OGCQ01 (sample SAMEA4384402, study PRJEB24528) | human gut metagenome
TTTCCCCTCTCGAATTTTTGTCTAAAAAGTGTTGCACTTGACTTGACAATCTACCGTGGATTGACGGCAAGGCACAAGCATTGATATTATTGCTTTCTGCTTGCAATATGCCAACCATTTTTATGTTGCAAACTTTTTTGCCGTCAAGACGGAGGGATTGCTTTACACCCACCAGCCTCTCCATTCCCACAACCCTCTCAAAAAGCACATCAACCGCCTCGCCTCGCACTATCACCCTTGCCTTTAAATGAACGCTCTGTTTGTTTTGCTTCCCTGCGATTGTGGTCGCAAAGCCAACAAAGCATTCTTATAGTGATATGGAATCCACTCTATTTTATAAAAACAGACTTCTAACTCACTACCCCTATCCCCCTGCCCCCTTTCCCCAGGAAAGGGGGATTTTACTGGGGCTACCGCCCCTAGACCCTGTCAGGGGCTACGCCCCTGCGACCCCATTTTCAAAAATTATATAGGTTTATCGACAGTCTGAAACGGTCATCGGTAAAATGCCGATACCCGTTTTCTATGCTTATTGCCTGTCAATCCTCACATCATACCGCCTTAGCCAATATTCTATCTGCAAGAGGTAGGCGAAAATTTGCGGCGAGGTCATAAGCTGACCGTACCAGTTGCCCTCAAACAGTGTCGGATCGTCGCACAGCCGTAACAGCTTTTCACGGCTGACGATCTCAGTAAGGCGGCAATCCTTGTCGGCAAGCACGGTCCTCATCCTGCGGATAACCTCGGCGAGATAGGTCGGGTTGTGGGTCTTGGGATACGGCGATTTCTTGCGCCAAAGCACATCGTCGGGCAGTATGCCTTTCATCGCACGGCGGACAATGCCTTTCTCCCTGTCGCCTGCCGCCTTTATCTCCCACGGAATATTGAAAGCGTAACGGGCGATCCTGTGGTCGCAGAACGGCACCCTGACCTCAAGCCCGTGAGCCATACTCATTCTGTCCTTGCGGTCAAGCAGGCATTGCATAAACCAATAGAAGTTCAGCATGAACATCTCACGCATACGTCTGTCCTTGCGGCTGTCGGTGTCGAGATATTCGGTGTTCTTCAGCGTTTCGTTACAGCAGAAGTTGACATAATCATTCGGGTCGATGTCACCCAGTATCCCGTCGCAGAGCAGATCCGCACGGGATGCGGTCGAGCAAGCCCACGGGAAGCCCGGTTTGTAGAGAATTTCCTCGTTGTGATACCACGGATAGCCGCCGAAGATCTCATCTATACACGCACTATAACATTCATGACTACAAAGGCATTTTCGGGAACACTGTAAGATTAAAATCATCGACAGACACGCCTTTATACGCGCCACTTTTTGCTTTAGAATACTCGGCGTGGTCGATTACTTCTTTGAGAACTCTGTTTTTATCAGCCGGAGTGCTTAGAGTGTCGTATATTTTCAGAACGTGTTCAACTTTTGGAATAAACTCTGATTTCTCGGTCAACAGCTTTTCCATAGATACAAGTTGTTCTGACAGTTGTTCATATTCCGCTTTGGCTTTTGTAATTCTTTCTGTCACAGAAACGGATCTCTGACGGAACATATCAGGAGTATATATACCTTGTTCAAGCAGATCGCACATACCGTCAAGCTGCTGTTGTAGCGTTGCGACTTTTTTCTTAGCACTTTCGACCGAAGACTTCAGCATATCTATAGAGCCGGCATTATTCTTCTTACTCTGCTTCTCTTTGAGCTTGTATTTTTCTGCCCATTCCTTCAGCGTATCAAGTACACGTTTTTCGACTATATCATACGGAGTAGATACGTTATCGCAGTAGCGGTAATGGCATACAAGGTACGGCGGCTTGCCTTTTGTACTCGGATTTCTCAAGGTCATTTTATGCCCGCATTTTTTGCATATTACCATTCCGGCAAGAGAGCCTTTAAGTTCTTTCTTGTATCCGACAGGCGGCGGGGGTACAGACTTGATTTTGCACTGTGCTTTATCATACAGCTCCTGTGTGACTATAGCTTCGTGTAGACCTTTTGACAGCACGCAGTTTTCATCGAGAGTTACAGGACGGCTTGTTATCGTTTTTCCGTCTACTACAGTTTTTTTGTTCCTACGGTATCCCCATCGAATATAGCCTGCATACACCGGGTTTGTGATTATATCGCGCAAGGCTTCTTTACCCCAGTAATCGTTCCGATACGGTTTGATACCCATACTGTTGAGCTTGGTAGCTATTTTAGTAAGTCCAACATCTTCGCCGTCAAGACCGTTGACATACCAGTCATATATCTGCTTTATGACTTCTGCCTGTTCGGGAATAATGCGGAGCGTATTTCCTTTATCATTCGGGATTTTTATTTTCTCATACCCGTATGGTGCTCTGCCGGCAATGTATTTTCCCTCACTCGCAGAAGCTCTCCTGCCGCGCTGAAGACGGCGGTTAATGGTTTTGTACTCTCTGCGGCTCATGAATAGCCCAAACTCGAAATACTCCTCGTCAAACTCGTTGTTCGGGTCGTAAACTTTCATAGGAGTGTATATTTTTGTGTTGCTGTACTTAAAAGTCTGAGCGACAAGCCCCTGATCCATTGTATCGCCACGAGCCAGACGTTCGACTTCAACAACAAGTACGCCGTCATATAGCCCCTGTTCCACATCGGCAAGTAACAACTGCATTTGCGGACGTGTTGCAATGCTTTCTCCGGAAACGACTTCTTCATAGATTTTAGCTATGTGAAGTCCCTCGCACTTTGCGTAATCGAGCAGCAGTTTCCTGTGACGTGCAAGGGTTTCACCTTCTCCACGCTGTTCGGCGTCGTTGTCCTTACGTGACTTACGAAGATATATGGCGTAATCAGGCATTGGGATACCTCCTTTTTATAGTTTTCCCCGCTTGTTACGGCGGGGTAGTTTTTATACACCAAGTTTTGCTATCTCTCTGTCAAGCTCTTCCTCGCTCGGTACATTGTCATATTTTTTCATCGTTCTTTGTGATACAAAATCCGTTACAAGCGTATTATTGCCTGCAAGAATGTCTGCAACAATTTTCTTGAATGTCGCAAAACTAACGATAGAATCAGGAATTTCAAGCTTTTGACAATTGTTGAGCATTTTAGGTGCATAATAGTCTTTATATTCGTAAATAGCTTTTTTGACAGCCGGAGCGATGATAAGCTGATAAGAAGCTAAATTCCCGCCATCTTCTAATCCTGACAAATCTATGCGAAGAGTGTAAAGATAATACTGTAAACTTTCCTCGTAATTCTTAGAACTTTTAGACAGTTCAGCTAAAGAAAGCAGTACGTTACGATAAGCACAGTATTGTTGCTTTTGCAAATCGTCGTTAAGTCTTCGGCTGAGTATAACTTTCGCTACTTCATCAGGCACAGTATCGCCAAGATTTCTTTTCTCTGAAATATACTCGTCAACTGTAATACCGTATCTCTGGTACTCTATAGCTGTCAGCAATTCGGCGTGCTCTTTGATAAAATCATTTCCTGCGTCCGTAAGAATACAGTCGGTAACGCCCTTTATTGTTCCAGAATGCTGTAATAAACCTCTGCCTATCATCTGTTCTTCTTTTGACCGAGGATCGTCTATTTTGCATTCATAGTGCATCCATTTTGGAAAAGAACTGTGCTTTCCTTTAACATACCAGTTAAGAAAACGAGTATTAGCAAGATCATCATCTGCATTTGTTGGTTTGGCAAGAGGCTCTGTAGAAGTCGGGTTGTTTTCTACAGGCTGTTTTTTCTTACCAAAGAGTAAATTAAATAAGCTCATTTGTCACCTCTTATGTATTTCGCCGCTATCTGCGGCGATTGTGCTCTATAAAATCTCTGAATTGATCGTATAATCTGCGCTCTAATGGCGATGTTAAAAAGCGATTACGTCTATAGAGTTCTTGCATACGCTCAGCGCGAAAGCCTGCTGCTTGCAGAGAAATATTACAAGTTTCGGATATTTCTTCGGCTGTATGCAAATCAAGCCCCCATAAGACACAAGCGGGTGCTAATAGCCGTGCCGCAAACATATCTGCTTGTGTTTCAAGTTCAGGCTTGACTTCTGTACGCGCTCTATTGAGTTGTGTTACATCGTCACCTAAATGCCCGAGTAGGAAATGTCCGAGTTCATGAGCGATCGAAAATCTGCAACGAGATTTCGGCTCTGTATTGTTGACTACTATTGCTATTTCAGAGTTTATTTTTACTATCCTCCCGCTTTCGTTCGCATTGAGATAGTTATTATCATCATCAATAACATCGATGTCGTAAATGCGGCAGATACTGCCTATAGGCACAGGCAATAATCTGATGTTACAATCAAGCAGACACTGCCAGCTCGCGTTACGGACGTTTTTGTATTTTGCATAGTCCATTTAATCACCTCAGGGTTATTGTTTACCTTGAGATGATTTTTATTTATACATTAGTCGTACTTGTCGTTTTGCGGTATTGCTCTTAATATTCTTTCTGCTTCGCTCTTTGATATTTTCTTTTCCCCGGGTTCATCGCCTCCGCGTGCGGCGGTCTGAATTGTTACATATTCTTCTTCGTCCGGCTCAAGAAGTGTATTAACGATCGCACTATCTCTTTTGTTGAGTTTTTGATATCTGTCGTACAGTGTAGCCGAAAATAATGTATTCGGCATCGGTAGTCCGAAACAATTGGATATTTTTCTTGCTAAATTTATGCTGACTAACTTGTGCCCCTCTTCGATATTCTTAATTGTTTTTTCTGTACAGTGAAGCACTGAAGCAAATTCAGCACGGGTCATGTTTTTACTTTCGCGCAGATATTTAACAACATCTGACGCCGAGCGGTATTCAAGGGGATTAAAACTGCTCAAGCTGTCAGTGATTTCGGGGGTGGGCTCATTTGGCTGATTTCTTTCTTCAATTAAATCAGATTTTGTTATGCCGAAATATGCAGCCATAATTTCAATTTTATCTATACGTGGATATTTTTTTGCAGCTAGCCATTCGCTCACCGTTGAATACTTGAAATTGAGGTCATCACAGAGCTGATTCCTATCAACGCCTTTTACTGACATATAATAAGCAATATTGTCAGCCATTATCTGTTTGTTTCCAAGAGCTGTCATAATATCGCCTCCTGCTTATATATTACACTAAAAATGAAAAAAAGTCAACAAAAATTGAAAAAAAGACCTTGACATTACGCCTAAAGCGTGATATTATTAAATTACGCCAAAAGCGTAAACAAAAGTGAGGTGAGTGATAAAATGCCTATATCGTTAAAAGCGGCAAGAGTAAATGCGGGTTATAATCAAAAAGTAGCGGCAAAATTGATAGGAGTAAGCAAAACAACGCTTTCGAAATGGGAATGCGGTAAAGCTTATCCGTCGACAAAGTATATTCCAGCTATTACTGATACATACCATGTACGTTACGATGATATTTCTTTTTGCTCAAAAATTACGCTTTAAGTGTAATAGTGACGAGCGGAGGAGGTGAGAAAGGTGGAAAAGGAAAAGTGCCGCAGCTGTGAAAAAGAGATATCAACAGGCTCGAATTTTTGCTCACATTGTGGCAAAAAGCAGAAGTCAGTGTGCAACTGCTGGGTAAAAGAAAAGCCTTATAACTGTGGGCTGAATAAATGCCCGGGTACAAGGCTTTTCTTGATTGAGAAAAAAGGGTTAAAGTCCTAATTGATTTTTAGCAGCTTCGCACGCCATAGAAACAGTGAATTTCATAAGAGCGTCTTTGGTTATGCTTCCAACACTACTTAACCATAGGTTATTTGATAGCCATAGGACAATCAACTAATCACATACATATATAAGGAGGTGATACCATGAAAAAATACGGACCTGTACCTGACGGTCATGTAGTAAAAGACTACTACATAGGTCACACGCATATCAAGATATGCGACGACTGCTACCGTGATAAGACACCGGAAGAACTGGAAGCACAGCGACAGAGATTATCGGATCTCTGTTATGAACTGCTCGAAAAACAGGCAAGACGTGAAGCACTTGAAAAAGCGAGCGCAAACGCTTAAAAAAAGCAAGGAAGTCCAAAAAGGACAAGCCTTACAGGAGGTAGAAATGAAAATATCTAAGATTATCGCCTACATAATCGCCCAGCTCCTGAGAGCGTGGGTAACAGCAATGGCGGCGATTGCAATCTACTGCCCGATGTCAGCGTTAGCATACGCCGAGCGTGGCTATCGTGCGGTCGGCGGCGAGATGTTACCCGTTGCAATAGTCGCTGTTGCGGTCTGGTACGGGCTGGGGTGGCTAATGAAGGCATGGTATAGGGATATGATCGGGGGTGGACGCAATGACAGACCTTGAAAGGCTCGCCAAAGAAGCCACCGATCACGGCATGAGCTACGGCGAGTATGTTGCCTGGAAGGCAAGAGCCACAATTGAGCAACAGCAAAACTACCGCAGAGCACGGCAGGTGGCGGAGCTGAACAGAAAGAGAGGACAAAGAAAATGAGTGAAATAGGAGTTGTTAAAGGGTTCAAGGTGCTCAATCCTGATTGGACGTGTAAAAACAAGCAGTACGGTTGTCCCGGAAGGTTTGAAGAAGATGTTACACCGTCTGTTTGTAATGAAGGGATGCACTTCTGTAAAAAGGCGGCTGATTGCTTCAATTATTACCGCTTCGATCCTGAAAATAAGGTTGCGGAAGTGGTTGCTTATGGCACGGTTGCGGAAGATGGGGATAAATGTTGCACTGACAAGCTGGAAATCGTGCGTGAAATCCCGTGGGCTGAAGTGCTTGAAATCGTGAACATGGGAAAGGGCTGCACCGGACTTTGTAACAGCGGCAATCGTAACAGCGGCAATCGTAACAGCGGCGATTGGAACAGCGGCAATTGGAACAGCGGCGATTGGAACAGCGGCGATTGGAACAGCGGCAATCGTAACAGCGGCGATTGGAACAAGTGTGGCTTTTCCAATGGATGCTTCAACACCACAAGCCCGAAAATTTACCTGTTCAATAAGCCTTCTGAATGGACTTATGAAGATTGGCTGAACAATGAAGCCCGCTATTTGCTGAATCAGATTCCGGGGGATGTGCTTGGATACATTTGGCTTTCTGATATGACGGATAAAGAAAAGGCGGCACACCCAGAAGCGGAAACAACAGGCGGCTATCTGAAAATCTTGGATAATTCCGAATGTGCGGTCATTTGGTGGCGTGGACTTTCTGACGGTCAAAAGGCAATTATCACAGCAATTCCGAATTTCGACAAGGCTATTTTCAAAGAGATCACCGGGATTGATGTAGATACGGATTAAGAGAGAGGGAAGAAATGAAGTTTAAAGTTAGCACAACGGTTGCTACTTACGAAGAAGTAATGGCAATTGCTCAGGCACTTGTCGGTATCATAGATGAGTTAAAAATTGTCGCTGAGGGTGAGGAGGACGAAGACGATGTATAAATGCGAGCGTTGCGACTGGACAGGCTCGTCCTCGGAACTCGGACATTACACCGAGTATCGTGGCGAGTGGCACGGCGCGCCGGCTTGGGAAACTTTACCGTGTTGCCCGGAGTGCGGATATGATGTTGAGAACATCGAAGAAGAATAAAAAAAGAGCTCCCCGAAGGGAGCAAAGCAAATTTTACACAAGACCAGTATAACACTGGCAGGAGAAAAAGTCAATATGAGTATCAAAGAAAAACTTACAGCTGAGCTGACAGACGCAAAGCTCGGCAAGTATGAAACAGCAGTAAAGAATGCTGTGATGAAAACTATCTGCAAATTCTGCGAGCAGAATGCAGAGTTTAAACAGGCCATAGAGCAGTCAGGCAAGTCTTTTGCCGACTGCCTCAAGGCAACGGTCAAAGGTGCAGGCGCAAGTCTCGAAGATCTCGAAGTATACAAGCGTGCTGTAGCGTTTTACTTTCCCGGTGCGGATATAAAATGCACTATGACGCTTGATCTCGGTGACGGCGGATTCAGCAGCAAAACGTCCACAGAAGCAGACAGCGGCAAGCTACAGCTTGACCTTGACAGCCTGCTCGACTTCTGAGGTGCAGCATGACAAGAAAAGATGCCGAAAGCTATACAAACATTTTCCCGCCGCTTACAGCGGAGCTTGAACGTGAAATTAGAAAGAAGTTGCCGATTAAGTATCTTATTATAGATAATGACGGCACAGCATATTGCACGGCATGCGAAGAAAAGCTGTATCCCGGTGAGTATGACAGCTCAATCAAACACAGACAGACTACCGTATGCTCGCACTGCGGCAAAACTGTCACTGCGATATACAATTATCACAACTTTCACGGCTCGGTTGTTGAGTGCAAATCAAATGTCGGAGTGTTTTTGTCAGACGGCAAAACTGATAATCTGTACATCCGGTTCTATACGGTTACGTTGTTTTTTAATGCTCGTGAAATTATGCCGCATATTGCAATCAATGAGGTTCAGCGGTATTTGTTCACGGCAAATCAGGCGTTTCGATACGGACCAAAGTATGTGTTGGAAAGTAAAAACGGTTACTACACAAAGGTAGTGACAGGCTGGGGGCTACGAGCAAAATTTAGCGAGCCTGTATTTCAAAATTATCGGGCTTATTATACCTTCGTTAATTTTCCCGCATTAAAAGGAACAGCTTGTGCTCATTCGGCAATAAGTGAGAACTTCGGAAGCATATCATATCTGAGGTTCTGGCAGTCGCACAAAAATGTTGAGGCGCTCGTTAAGTGTGGCTTATATGGCAGTGTTAAGTGCAACGAAGACATGATCGACTGGGCTGAAACCGAACCGCACAAAATGCTCGGTGTAACAAAAGATGTTATGCGGGCAATCCGCAAAGGACAAATCGGGTACAGAGATTATTTTGAAGCGAGAGAGGCATTTCCTAAGATTATCGACCTTAAATGCCTTATTGATACATTCAATTTTGTTCACTATTCTTTTGGCACACTTGACGAACTTGAAAAAAGACTCGTTTTGTTACCTGCCGACAGATACGAAATTATGAAGTATCTTGTAAAGCAGAAAACCCCGATTTATGACTATATGGATTATGTCCGTATAATGCAGAGCTTCAACGCCGATTTCAGCGACAGACAGATATGCTTTCCGAAAAATCTTAAAGCGGCTCACGACCGTGCAGAAGCTATGCGACAGGCACGGGAGCTTGAAGAAAAAGCAAAGAAAAACGCTAAATTGGCCAAGCAGCTGAACGCTCTGAAGTTAAAGCGAAAGATACTTGAATTTTCGATTGGTGATTACTTTATCCGTCAGCCCGCCAGCACAGACGAAATAGTTGCCGAAGGTCAGAAGCTAAGCCACTGCGTCGGCGGCTACGCCGAAAGACACGCAACCGGCAAGCTGACAATTATGTTTCTTCGCCGAAAATCCGCGCCGGACGAGCCGTATTACACGATAGAGGTATCAAACGACTATAAAATAGTCCAGTGCAGAGGTTATAAAAACAACTGGGTTACAAACGGCGGGCAGGAAAAGCCACAGGAAATAATCAATGTAGAGAAGAAATATCAGCAGTACCTTGACGGTATTGCGGCGAAAAAATCAAAAACAAAATCAAGGAGGAAAACAGCATGATAATTCCCGGACTTCGCACACCGCCTGCGGATACAGAAAAGGCGGTAACAGACGATTACGTCAAGGCAGCAAACCTTAATTACCGCATCAAAGCGGCGGCACAGGTGGCACAGCAGAGCCTGTATGAGATGTGCAAGGGCTTTAAAGAAATGAGGGACAGCAAGCTCTATAAGGAACTGGGGTATAACACATTCGAGGATTACTGCGAAAAGGAAACAGGACTAAAAAAAGTTCAGGTGTACAGTTACATTAAAGTTATCGAAAAGTTACCCGAAAGTTTTGTTCAGTCGACTGTACAAATTGGTGTTCAGAAACTCTATCTTTTATCTTCCCTTTCTGAAGAAGAACGCACGGAGATAACCGAAAAGAACGACCTTGAGAACACCTCCGTCCGTGAGCTTGAACAGCAGATACGGCAGATAAAAGCGGAAAAGGACAAGGCGGTAGCCGATAAGTCCGCCGCCGAAGCCGAAGCATCCGCCGCCGCTCAGCAGGCGAAATCACTTGAAAAAGCCAAGAACGCACTGTCACAGCAGATAGCGGCACTCGAAGCCGAGATAAAGGAGCTTGAAAACCGCCCTGTTGAAGTTGCGGTCGAGCCGGCTAAGGACGGTGTTATGGACAAGACAGCGTTTGATAATATCTGCAAAACTTACGAGCAGCAGCTTGACAAGGTGCAGGAGGACGCATTACAGGACACTATCCGCTTAAACCGTGAGCATACGGAGCAGATGAATAACCTGAAGGCCGAAAGCGAAAAGAAACTTGAAGATCTCCGCAGTCAACTTGAAGCCGCTAAGCGTGAGCAGTCGAAACTTACGGTGAGCGTACCCGACAGCAAGGAAACGTTTAAAGCGTATCTTGCAACAGCTATTGATGCGGCAAAGCGGCTTTGCGAGTTTATCGGCAACAATTCCGCTGACAGTAATCACGAATTATTCGTGACAAAGGCAAAGCAGTTTTTTGAGAAAATGACGGAGGAAATCGTATGAGCAGTACATTATATGATATAACCGGCAGGTTTGCCGAACTTTTCGATGCGTTTGACGCTATAAATGACTACGAACCGGACACCAATGCTGACGGTGAGTATATAGACGATGACGGCGAGGTCATTGCTGACCTTGAAGCATACAAGGCCGATATGCTGACGATGTGGTTTGACACTCTCGAAGGCATCGAGGGTGAGTTCAGTGAAAAGGCCGAAAACGTCGCCTGCTTCATAAAATCCCTTGAGCGTGAGGCAGACAGCCACGAGCTTGAAGCTAAGGAACAGACGGCAAGAGCAAAGACAAAGCGCAAAAAGGCAGAGTTTCTGAAAAAGCGTCTGTTACAGGATATGCAGGCAATGAGACTGAAAAAGGTCGATATGCCGAGAGCAAAAATAACGTTCTCAGAGGGACGTGACAGTGTGGTTGTTGACGATGAGCGGCAGTTTATTGACTATGCCGAAACATTCAACGAATCGCTGATAAAGTATAGCAAACCGACCATATGCAAGTCAGAGGTCAAGAAGCTGCTCGACAGCGGAGAAAAGCTCCCTGCCGTACATCTTGAGAAAAAGCCGTATATAACGATAAAGTGAGGTAGCTATGAGCAATATATTTACACCCGTAACAAGAAAGAAATCAAAGGCGAGAATTGCGGTCATGGGACCGTCGGGAAGCGGTAAAACGCTTTCGTCGCTCTATCTCGCAAAAGGCATAACGGGCAACTGGGGCAAAGTTGCCCTTATAGATACAGAACACGAGCGTGGCAGATTCTATGCCGATCGTCACGATCTCGGCACGGGAGAATTTCTCTATGCCCCGCTTACACCGCCGTATTCGCCTGAAAAGTACATAGAGTACGTCAGACAGGCGGCTGAGGCGGTCGGGGAGGACGGAGTAATAATAGTGGACAGCTTTTCACACGCATGGGATAACGAGGGCGGAGTGCTTGACATCAAATCACAGATAGCACAGCGTCAGGGAAAGAACGATTATACCGCATGGGACGAGGCAGGAAAGATACAGAACAATCTTGTCAATACCATACTGTCGGTCAACTGCCACACAATCATTACACTGCGTACCAAGATGGGCTATGCTATGGAAATCAACGACAGGGGCAAGACCGTTCCCGTCAAGATAGGACTTGCGCCGGTGCAGCGTGATAACACCGAGTATGAATTTGACATAGCATTTCAGATAAACCGTGAGCATATCGCAAGTCTTTCAAAAGACACAACATTCCTCGATAAGTGGTCGGGTGTTATCACCGAAGATTTAGGTGCTCAGCTCGGCGCATGGCTCAGCGAGGGTGCAGAGCCCGACAGATGTGAAGAATGCGGTGCTGTCATTATGCCGACACCTAAGCATACGGTAGCGGAAATGGTTGAAAGCTCGGTTGCAAAATTCGGCAGAAAGCTGTGCATAGCGTGTGCTAAGAAGGAGGTCGAAAAGCAGAATGCCGCTAAGACCGTATCAGAGTGAGCTTGTCGAGCAGACAAGGCAGGCGTGGCGTGAGGGTTATCACGCTCCCTGCATTGTTCTCGGGTGCGGCGGCGGTAAGTCGGTGATAGTAGCAGAGATAGCACGGCGGACTACATTCAACGGGAAAAAGGTATTGTTTCTTGTACACAGGCAGGAGCTTGTTCAGCAGATAATAAGGACGTTCATACGCTGGGGCGTTGATATGAACTACTGTGACGTGATGATGGTGCAGACGGCAACACGGCGGATAAAAAAACTGTCAAAGCCTGCGCTTATCATTACAGACGAAAATCACCACAGTCTTGCGCTGTCGTACAAGAAAATCTATGACGCTTTCCCCGATGTGGTTCGTGTGGGGGTAACGGCAACGCCTGTACGCCTGAACGGTGACGGTCTGGGTGATGTCAACGACAAGCTGATAATCGGGCCGTCTACCAAATGGCTTATTGATCACAACTGTCTTGCACCGTATGACTACTATGCACCGTCCGTAGCCGACTTATCGGGGCTTCATATCAAAATGGGCGAGTTTGTTACGGCGGACGTTGAAAAGGCAATGATCAAAAAGGCTGTATTCGGTGATGTTATCGGATACTACAGACAGCTTGCAGACGGTAAGAAAGCCGTCTGCTACTGCTCAAGCGTTAAGCACTCGCTCGCTACCGCCGAAGCGTTCCGAGAAGCAGGCATAAACGCCGTACACATTGACGGTACAACTCCCGATGCAGAGCGTAATCGCATTATTTCGGATTTCAGAGCAGGACGGATAACGATACTTTGCAATGTCGATTTAATATCGGAGGGCTTTGACGTTCCCGACTGCGAATGTGCGATATTGCTCCGTCCCACTCAATCTCTTACGCTGTACATTCAGCAGTCAATGAGATGTATGCGCTATCGACCGGGCAAGCGTGCGATAATTCTTGATCATGTCGGCAATTACGCACGCTTCGGAATGCCCGATGATGACCGTCTGTGGTCGCTCGAAAAGCGCAAGCGCAACATAAAGAAAGAAGCTGCGGAGAATGCCGAAAAGGTGAAACAGTGTCCCGAATGTTACTATACATTCGGAGCGCCGCCGCCCGGTCAGCCCTGTATCTGCCCTCACTGCGGATATGTTTTCCCGGTAAAGAGCCGTGAGATAGAAACAAGCGAAAGCACCGAGCTTATTCATATCGAGGGCTTCAGGCTGGATTTCAGCAGTCCCGATGATTGTTCATCCTATTCCGATCTGCTTGCATACGCAAAGAAGAAAGGGTATCAGAGGGGCTGGGCGTTTTACGAAGCAAGAAAGAGAGGTTTTATCTATTGACAGAAGAACACAGTATCCAGAATGCTGTCAGACGTGTTTTGTCCGAGAACGGTTGTGTGATATTCCGCATTAACGTCGGCAAGGGCAGAACATTTGACGGCAGATATTTTGACACGGGCGTACCGGTCGGATTTTCAGACCTGTTCGGCGTAAGGCAGTCGGACGGAAAGGCAATATTCATAGAGGTAAAGACAAAAACGGGACGTATTCGCCCCGAACAGAAGAATTTTATTGAAAAAATGCGTCGTTCGGGTGCTGTTGCAGGTATATGCAGAAGCACAGAAGACGCAATAAGACTTATAACGGAGGATAAATAATATGGCATTTTCACAGAACAATTCAGCGGCTACGAGTGCGCTCAAGCCCGAAGGCAGATATGAAACGATAATCACAAGCGTAGACGAGAAAACATATAAGAGCGGCAGTACATCGCTGAGCTTCAGACTGACGATAAGGAATGATATTCCGGAGCAGAAATACGGCAACGCCTGCTTGTTTTATCAAATATGGAAGGCTAAAGAGCCTACAAAGGAAGACCTTGCGGTAAACGGTTATACGTTCGGCAGACTTATGGCAGTAGGCAAGGCCGCAAAGCTCACTGACGGCAAGGAATACAAGGATCTTGCGGAATACTGCGACGATCTTGTCGGCAAGTGTGTGATAGCTGTAGTAAAGCACGAAACGGACGATAAGGGCACCACAAGAGAAAAGGTAAGCTATCTTGAACCGACACAGCACCCCGACTGCAAGCATAAGTTCAAGACCGCCGTGACCGCCGATACCGTATCAGCGCCGAAAAACGAGAGCTTTGCGGCAACCACAACAACGGAAGCAGTTACGGAAGATGACGGTGACTATCCGTTCTGATGGGGGAAATAATGTACGAATATATTCCCAATGAGCTTAAAAAGCTCTCAAACTGGGTGTGCTGGCAGGCTGTACCCGATGAGGCAGGCGGTAAGATAAAAAAACTTCCGATCAATCCTCATACGGGCGAACTTGCCCGCTCCAACGATCCGTCCACATGGTCGGATTTCAATACGGCTGTAGCGGCTTCGGCAGGTTTTGCAGGTGTCGGATTCATGTTCGGAAACTGCGAGTATTTCGGTGTGGATATTGACGGAGTGGGTGACGAGATAGCCGCATTCAAAACCGGCGAAAACAACATTATCACCGAATTTATAACAACACTCCAGTCATATACCGAGCTGTCGCAGTCCGGCAAAGGCATTCACATAATCTGCAAAGGAAACCTGCCGAAGCAGGGTCGCAGACGAGGCAATGTCGAAATGTACGAAACAGGCAGATTTTTCGTTATGACGGGCAATCCGTGCGCCGAATATATGGATATAAACGAATGCACAGAGGCTATCAAGGCGTTGCACGAAAAGTACATAGGCGGAGGGCGTGAGCCTTCCGCTGTACCCCGTGCTTATGTGCCGGCACTTCCGGCAACCGCAAATGATATTATAACTCTCGCCGGAAAAGCAAAGAACGCACCACGCTTCAATGCGCTTATGCAGGGCGATTATTCAGGATATGTGTCACAGTCTGAGGCTGATATGGCGCTTTGTAATATGCTTGCGTTCTGGTGCAGGTGTGATGCGGATATGATGGACTGTATATACAGACAGTCGGGGCTTATGCGTGAGAAATGGGACAGACGGCAGTCGGGCAGTACCTACGGTGCAATAACGATACAAAAAGCCATAGCCGACTGTGAGAAGGTATACGAACCGGCACAGAAATCACCGCAGTTTACGGCAAGGTTCACAGGTGAAAGCTCTGTTGTACACGCAAAGCTCGATACAGCACAGGACGAGCCTGTAAAGCTGTACACGTTTGACGATACAGGGAACGCAGAACGGCTTATAGACTTATTCGGCAAGGAGATCCGCTACAGTTATACAGACAAGCGCTGGCTGTATTATGACGGCAGGAAGTGGTGCTACGACAACAGCGGAACAATAGAGCGCATAGCCGATAAGGCTGTACTTGCGATGAAGGCAGAGGCTAAGGCATATGAGCAGATGGACGCTGAGGACGGCGGAGATATGGCAAAGAGCTTTGAAAAACACCTGAAATCAAGCCGAAGCAACAAATCGAAATCTGCAATGCTGAAGGAAGCACAGCATCACGTTCCGATAGTGCCGGCACAGATGGATAAGTACAAGATGGTGCTTAATACTCCGAGCGGTGTTCTTGACCTGAAAAGCGGTACGCTGAGTGAGCATAAGCCGGAAGCATATTTTACCCGTATCACGTCGGCGGAGTACACGAGCAATGCCGACTGTCCGCAGTGGCTGAAATTTCTTGACGAGATATTCGGCGGCGACAAGGACCTTATACGATATGTTCAGAAGGCGGTCGGCTATTCGCTGACAGGCTCAACGGCGGAGCAATGCGTATTCTTCCTGTACGGCACGGGCAGAAACGGAAAATCAACGTTTCTTGATATTATCCGTGCAATTATGGGCGACTACGCAAGCAATATCCAGCCGGAAACAATAATGGTACGCAGTAATCAGAGCAGTGCCATAAACAGCGATATAGCACGTCTTAAAGGCGCAAGGTTTGTTACGTCTGTAGAACCTAACGAGGGCGTGCGTATCAACGAGGGTCTGCTGAAGCAGCTTACAGGCGATGATATAGTTACTGCCCGCAAGCTGTACGGCGATGAGTTCGAGTTCAAGCCCGAATTTAAATTATGGATGGCGACAAACCACAAGCCGATAATCAGAGGCACAGACACAGGTATCTGGCGCAGAGTGCATATGATACCGTTCACTGTACAGATACCCGAAGAAAAGAAAGACCCACGTCTTAAATATAAGCTGTGCCGTGAGCTGCCCGCTATCTTCCGCTGGGCAGTAGAGGGGTGCGTACTGTATCAGGCTGAGGGACTGCATATGCCGAAGGCGGTAGTCGCTATGGTCAAGGAGTACCGCAGAGAGATGGATGTTATCTCCGCTTTTGTCGAAGACAGGTGCACAGAGGGCAAGGACTGCTATGCGCAGGCTAACGTGCTTTATGCGGCGTATGCGCAGTGGTGCGATGACAATAACGAGTATAAGATGTCAAATACGAAGTTTGGTGTTGAATTGTCGAAAAAGTATCCTAAGGTGCGAGCAAAAAACGGTAATTGTTACATCGGAATAGCTATAAGCTGAAAGGAGGGTGAAGGGTGGTGAAGGGTTTAAGGGTTTTTCTAACCTTTCATACGGAAAATGAAAAAAATAAATATATATAAAAGGTGTTGGAAAACGGGCAAAACCCTTCACCACCTTACACCGAATGATTATGAAGAAGATAAATTTCAATGATCCGGCAACATTTGAAAAGCTGGAGCATATGGCATACGAAAACACGCTTGATTATACCGACTTTCCGCCTGCCGAGTATAAATACTTCGATAAGCTGTCACAGCTCGGCAGTATCTACCGCAGTGGTCAGCTTCCGAAGGGACTTTGCAAAGAGCGTAAGGACGCATATCTTTGTGATTATCGCAAGGACGCAGACAAAACACGGAAAAATCACGAGGCAGAGGTCGGATACCAGGAGAATATACGAAGGTCGGACGAGCTGAGATGTGAGATCAACAGCACAAGAAATCACGATGTCAAGCTGATGCTTGCACTGAGGTGTATCGAGCTGATGACCGGCGAGGAAGGATTTGAAAGGAGAAATTTAAATGATTAAACATTACTGCGAAATATGCGGCGAAGAGATCGCAGGTATACGGATTATGGAGGTATAGAGGATGGAAAAGTTTGATAAGCTGAACATCGAAACGCTTGGTAAAATTATTGATCAGTTTTTGACCGAAAACGAAGTAAATATGCTGATAACGCTTCCGAAAGGATCTTTAGATGCGCAGATACAAGAAAATATAAAACTCGGAAGCGTAGTACGGTTTTATATTTTTCTGAACTGCATAAAGCCGATAGTTGAAGAATTTGCAAAAGAAGCAGAAATCGACAAAACGTCTGCGGAATGGGAAGGAATTGTCGATACATATCTTGCTATGATCAAGAAAGAAATAATTGCAGGAGGAAAAATATGAGTGAATGGATAAGCGTGGAAGATAGACTTCCTGAAAAACAGTCGTGGAATCACATCGCCATCCTTGACACAAAAACAGGCAGAATCAGTGTAGAGCAAGACTTATATGCTATTGAAACGGCCGAAAAATTTAAGCAGAAAAAAGGGTTTTGCAAAGATGGAAGATTTAACGGCCGTGAAGTCGTCATTGCTTGGATGCCGTTTCCTGAACCGCCGATAAGTAAGCAGGTAACGAGTAGTAAACGCAGACCCGCAACGGAAACCTGCCTGTTCTGTGGGCGCAAAATTCCTGACAGAAGCAACGCAGACACAATCAGAGAGTTTGTCTGCCGTTTTCAGCAGACGGCAAGTGAATCGACAACGACATTACTTGGCACAAGCATTGTAACTTACAGAATATCGCCAGAGGAGCTTGAGGAACTTATGGATAATATGATAGCGGAGGTAATTGGAGAAGATAGCATGATGAAAGCTTGGTTTGCAAAAGAAACTGTTAATTTTAGGGCAACAGTCGTCTTTGCTGAAACACGAGACAAAGCAAAATCAGCCGCATTAATTACCGATTGCTGTGAAGGTGCAAATTTCTGCGATATTGAAGTAAGACGAGTACCGCAAATGGACAAGTATTACGTCGAAGGTAAAACAGAAATGGACTGGTCAGATCCGAAAGACAGAGTTGCTTTAGTAAAAGAGTGCGGTTTTTGTTGTAGACATCCGATAGCAGAATGTTGCGAATTCTGTCCTGCAAAAGAATTTTGCGATGAGGCAGTGCAGAAAGAGGAGGAAACGGAATGACATTATCAGATTTAGAAAAATACCGTGCAAATTGTGAGCTGCTTGAATGTATAGACAGGCAACTCGGCAAGAAAAAAGTGCTGATAAGTACTCAGGGTTCAGCGGGACCGCCGGCATATCAGCTTGTGACAAAAAAAGACGAAGGTTATATACACGGGCTTGGTACTGTATCGCTTCTTAATGAGAAAAGCCGTATAGAAGCCGAAAACGAGAAAATATGTGCTTTTATAGACGCAATACCGGTCAGAAGATTTCACAAGGCGCTGAAGCTGTATTGCATAGGCTGTGGATCTAAGACGTTTACATGGGACGAGGTTGCAGGTATGTGTGATGAAACGAGCGGAGAATCATTACGCAAGGCATTAGACAGATATTTCAAAGAATTGTCCGCTGATGTCCGTTAATGTCCGCCAATGTCCGCCGTTGTCCTATTGATGTCCGAAATCAAGTGTGCTAAAATTAGAATGGGAAAACTACAATAATAAGTTTTCCTCCTGAAGCCCGGCACAACGGTGTCGGGTATTCTTATACCCAAAAGAAAGGACGGTGTTACCGTGACCGAAAGACAGAAGAAATTCGCCGAATACTACGCTCAGTGCGGTAATGCCGCCCAGAGTGCGATACAGGCAGGATACAGCAAAAAGTATGCAAATACTAATGCTTCAAAATTACTACAAAATACTACAATTACGGAATACATAAAACAGCTCACCGAAGACGCCCAGACTGCCCGAATAATGACGGCAAGAGAACGGCAGGCGATACTTTCCGATATAGCTAAGAATAAACAGAACGAGCTGTCGGACCGTATCAGAGCTATAGACACGCTGAATAAGATGACGAGGGAGTACACGCAGAAGATCAGTATTGACGGAGATGTGGGAGTGAAGATAGTTGACGACTGTTAAGCTCAGCGACATTATAGCACCCTCGTTCTACGATCTGCACAAGGATATAAAGGCAGACAGGCACACGCATTACTGGCTCAAAGGTGGACGAGGCTCGACAAAATCATCTTTTGCATCAACAGAGATACCGCTCGGTATGATGAAAGATCCTATGGCGAATGCGGTCGTTATCCGAAAAGTCGGCCTATATCTGAAAGACAGCGTGTATGAACAGCTCCTGTGGGCGATAGAAAGGCTCGGCGTGTCGCACCTATGGCAGTGCAGGCAGTCACCGCTTGAGCTTGTCTACATGCCGACAGGACAGCGTATTTTATTTCGTGGTGCAGACAAGCCGAAAAAGCTGAAATCTACCAAAGTCAGAAAGGGGTATATCCGCTATGTTTGGTATGAAGAAGCGGACGAGTTCGGCGGTATGGAAGAGATACGCGCCATCAATCAATCCCTGCTCAGAGGCGGTGCGACATACACCGTTTTTTACACGTTCAATCCGCCGAAAAGCCAAAGAAACTGGATAAACAGCGAGGTGCTTGTTCCCCGTTCGGACAAGATAGTGCATCACAGCGACTATCGTTCTGTGCCGGCAGAATGGCTCGGAGAACAGTTCTTGATTGAAGCAAAGCACCTTGAGCAGACAAAGCCGGAGCAGTACAGACACGAATATCTCGGAGAGGTGACCGGCACGGGCGCAGAGGTGTTCACAAACATTACTATCCGTCCTATTACGGACGAGGAAATAAAGTCATTCGATCATATCAAGCGTGGTATAGACTGGGGCTACGGCGCAGACCCATTTGTATATATAACAGCTCATTTCGACAGCAAGCGAAACAGGCTGTTTATTTTTTACGAATTTTTCAGGTGTGCCGCAAAGTATGACGTTATTGCAAATGCAATCCGCAAGGAGAACACGCAGAACGGTACAATCATTGCCGAGTCTGCCGAGCCACGCTCAAACGATGAGCTTCGGGACAGGGGTTTTCACATACGAACGGCGGTCAAAGGTCCGGGAAGCGTCGAGCACGGTATAACTTGGCTTCAGAACCTTGAAGAGATTATTATTGACGGTACACGTTGCCCGAATGCCGCCCGTGAGTTCAACGAATATGAACTTGACCGTGACAGCAGGGGAGAACTGAAAGCGGACTTCCCCGACAAGAACAATCACACCATAGACGCTATCCGTTATGCCCTTGAGGACTATATCGGCAGGAAGATAGTGAAATCAACACTCAGCAAGCGGAAATTAGGCATTTATTAAGGAGATTTTATGATAACATCACCGATTTTCACAACAGATAAAACGGCGGGGATGATAACGCCGAAAGTAGCACGGGATTACATAAAAAAGCACGATAAGTACGAAATGCCACGCCTTACGATGCTGGATAATTACTACTGCGGCAGACAGCACATCTGCGACAGACGTAAAAGTGACGAAATGCTGAGCAACAACCGTGTTATGATAAATCACGCCGCATATATTGCAAAGTTTACATCTTCGTATCTGATAGCTACTCCTGTTTCTTACAGCGGTAAAGATGATACGGATATTACGGCAATAACCGACTGTCTTTCTTATGCCGACAGCAGTACGCAGGACGCAGACCTTGCACTCGATGCCGCAATATTCGGCAGAGCATACGAACTTATCTATATGGACGCTGACAGCCGCCCGAAGTTCGCCCGTATCACTCCGCTGTCCGCATTTGTCGTTTATGATGATACTGTGGAGCAAAATCCCGTATTTGCCGTGTATTATTACCCCGTTTTCGAGCCGGGCAACAGTACGCCTGAGTGCTTCAAGTGTCAGCTTATGACCGATACGATAACGCAGGACTTTGAGCTTACGAGCAACTTCGGACTTAAATCGGAGGGCGAGATAATACCGCACTATTTTGGCAAAGTACCGCTGAATGAGATCTATAATGACGGTCAGCGACAGGGCGATTTCGAGCAGGTCATAAGCCTTATTGACGCATATAACACGTTGCAGTCAGACAGGGTTAATGACAAGGAGCAGTTTGTTGACAGTCTGATGTACATCAAAGGTCAGATACTCGGTGAAACAGACGATGAAAAGGCTGAAACCTACAGCGATATTCAGCGCAACAGGGTCGTAGAGTTGTCGCAGGACGGTGAAATAGGCTTTCTGACACGGCAGTTTGATGAAGCAAGTGTGGAAGTGCTGAGAAAGAGCATTGTTACCGATATACACAAGATATCGGGTGTACCCGATATGTCCGATGAGAGCTTTGCCGGAAATGCTTCGGGTGTTGCTATGAAGTACAAGCTATTGAACCTTGAGCAGATTACCAAGACGAAAGAGCGGTATTTCACAGAAGGCTTACGTTACCGCCTTGAGTGCCTTTCCAACATAATCGGCATAAAGGGCGGTCATATCGACCCGAAGCTGATAGACATAACCTTTACACGCTCACTTCCTCAGAACGAATCAGAGCTATCCCAGGTGGTGGCAACGCTTGACGGTAAAGTGCCGCAGGAAACTTTACTGTCGCTCCTGCCGTTTGTTAAAGATCCTCAGAGTGCCGCAGAAGAACTCCGACATCAGAAGCAGGACGCTATAGCGGCACAGCAGCAGATGTTTATGAACACACCGCTTGCAAGGGGCGAAAGCAATGAAGAATCCGAGTAAGAAATACTGGGAGGACAGAGCCGCAGGACGAATGGTAAGTTACACGGCAAAAGCGGAAAGCACCGCCGATACGCTCGGTAAGGCTTATTACGCAACAGCACGGTATCTGCAAGGGGAAGCGAATGACGTTTTTAACGCCTTTACAGATAAGTTTGAACTGAGTATTGCCGAAGCCGAAACAATGCTCAAAAACGCACCGAATAAGTCTATGTTTGAACAGATGAAGACCGCCCTTGCCACCTGCAACGATAAGCAGAGGAAGCAGGAGCTTGAAACGCTGTTGTCATCGCCTGCATACGCCCACAGAATAGGGCGGTTGAATGATCTTGACAGCAAGATAAGTGATATGTGTTCACGCCTTGCAAACGCCGAAATAGGCGTTGATACAGAGCATTTGGGCGATATAATTCAGAGTGCGTATATGCAGACGGTTTTCGATGTGACGAAGGGTACGGATTACCGTGCGGCTTTTGATTTAATTCCCGAAAGCCGTGTGAAAGCTATTCT
>OGCQ01002026.1_pt1 | contig 22140 bp, 26 predicted proteins | sample 1570161 | NCBI WGS metagenome assembly OGCQ01 (sample SAMEA4384402, study PRJEB24528) | human gut metagenome
TTATATACAGTCCGCATATAGCTTACCAAGCGATTCAAAGATAAGACAAGAAAAAAGCTCCCTTCTTAATATTAATGATTCTTTTAAGAAAATAATTATAGTTAAAGACGTTATTAAGCCGCAAAGAGATGAAAATGGCATTGTAAGCATAAGTTTATATGATTTTTTATTGGATGAGAATAGTTTGAGTTTATAAACACAATCTAAGCTTTTACATCGAAAAAATTTATATATAAGTATGGATACTAAACTATATAAACCGTTAGAAGTAAAAAACTGCATAATTTCTTGGCCTGTTGCAAATCCAGAACCAATTATAAATGCTATAAAGGCTCCTGCAATTTTTATAACATTTAATATATTAATATTATCTTTCACATACAACTCCTCCTATTAATAAAAACTTTTAAAAGCTAGTACTAAATATATGATTTTTTATATCCTTATATGTAAGAAAAGCACATTGGTTTAATGCCAATGTGCTTTAATTTATAAAATACTTTCTTCGTATATTTTATAACATTTATTAATTTCTTCTTCTGTAGGACTTTCACTTCCATGAAAATCAAGGCCTTCTTTTCTAACTCCATGATGTCTGTATATATTAAACTTATATTTACATTTATCTTTGATAATTTTAGATACTTCTCTAACTGTATTTTCATTATTTAAATTAGGAGCTATCACTGTTCTAATTTCATAGACTTTATCTAAATCTAATAAATATTTTAAGTTCTTAATCACAATATCATTATTTAGTCCAGTTACTTTAATATGCTCTTTCTCATCCATACTTTTAACATCTATCATAAATTTATCTGTTAAATTTACAAACTCTTTGTATTCAGTCAAATCAACACTTCCATTAGTATCTACAAAACAAGTAAGACCTAATTCATTTTTAACTTTTCTAAATAATTCTGTTAGAAAATCAGCATTAAGAGTTGACTCTCCTCCACTAACAGTTATACCTTCAATAAAAGGAGAAACTTTTTTTATCTCTTTAAATAATTCATCTACTGAATAATCTTTTGTTTTTGGACTTGATAAGTGTTTACACTCTCTAATACACGCATCACAAGATACACATTTTTTATCATCCCAAATAACTTTTTTATCTTTTATTTCAAGGGCATTTACTGGACAAACAGCCACACACTTGCCACAGCTTATACATTTATTTATTGTTTCTGGATTATGACAATAACTACATTTAAAATTACATCCTTGGAAAAATATTGACGTTCTATTTCCAGGACCATCTATACATGAAAATGGAATAATCTTATTTACTAAAGCCATGATTAATCTCTCAATCTTCTATCAAATGCTTTTGCTCCATTTTTAGCATTCATACCAAATACAGTTGCATTATTTTTAACTGCTTGTCCACTTTCAAGTTGAGCCACTTCTGATTTTTTTACAAGGTATCCTGTAACACGAACAACATCACATCCACCTGAGTAAGCAGATATATATCTTATTCCTGCTTTAAATGCTCCATCTATAACATTTATTATAGCTTCTGGATGTTCTTTATAAGTATCTTCAAATACAAATATATCACCTATTCCATTGAAGAAATATTTATGATATGGTGCAGATTGAAGTAAATGTTCAAATATTTCTGGTTCTTCACCTACTGGTATTCTACATCCTGGAGATATTCCCGTATCAGTATCTATACCAACTTGACAGTGCATAACATGACTATTTTTATAAGCATCTCCCACATATGGTGATTTGTATGAAGTTACTATTGAATTAAGTTTTTCTACTATTTTTAATCCTAACTCATTAGCTTCATCTCCATAACCAAATCTATCTTTTGGCTCAGTTGCATTTAATAAATGATTAACTGCTTCTGCAAGTCCTACCATACCAAACATTCCTGTAAATAATTCTTTTTTTATAAATCCTTCTTTTATAAGGAAACTTGATTTAAAGAATGCTGCTTCTTCAACTAAGAATTTAACTCTTTCATCTATATAGTTAAGCATTTTATTTGCTGCAAATGGTAATTTGTTATCTAAGAAATCTTCTACTGAAGTTGCAGTTTCAGCTAATCTACTTAAAACTAATCTAACTAGAGTGTAACCTCCACCGCCAACTATAAATCCATTATAGCAAGATGCAAGAGCATAATTTTCTGTTCCAAAATCTACTGTATCCATTTTATGATTTGCAAAACTTGGTTTAGCAGTAACTAAAGCTGTACTTGCACAAAGTTTAGCAAATTCTTCTGATGTTATATCTTTGTCATATTTAACTGTTAAGTTTGGCATTGCACATTCTAATTCAGTCATAGCCTTAAGTATAAGTCTTCCAGCAACTGTATCAACTGGACCTATATTTGCATGAACAAATGAATCAGTTAAACTTCTATCTATATGTGTTAAGAATAATTTTATTGCTTTATAAGCTTCTTTTTCATCTTTTACAAAAGGATTTAAAAGCGTATCTATATTTCCTAAATACACTGGATATGATGTTATTGATGGCACATGCTTATATAAAATTAATAAACTATTAGTTGCTTCCCATATATCTGTTGGTGGTTCTAAACTTAAGAACTCACATCCTTTTTCCATTAAAACTTCATAATTTGGTATAACATATCTTGGTCTGTAAGGAGTGTTTCCTTCAAACATTGTACAAATTATTTCTGCATCTAATAATTTTTTAGTGTCTTCATCTATGTTGAAAACTTCTATACTATTTCCTGCATATCCTGCCAATTGTAATACTTGTTGATTGTAAGTTAATGTCTCGTTTTTTATTATTTCTAACACTTGATTCATTTAAAAATCCTCCATAATTAGCTATATTTATTTTATTGAATTTAATTTTTCATAAAGTTTTTCACATTGTTTTTGTGTGATTAAAATTCCTTTTCTACTTACAGAAAGTAAATTTTCTTCTTTTAAAACTTTTAAATTTCTATTAATTGTTCTTACTGAAAATCCTAAAATAGACCCTATTTCTTCTCTAGTTTTTTCTATAAAAACTTCTTTTTTATTTTCACTTTCAAAAACATTAATTAAGTAATTTATTAAAGTACATATTGCTGGATAAGCTAGCACTTCCCCAGTTTTTACTGCTTGTTTATACATATTATTTGAAACGAAATGAAGTACATCTAAAGCTAATTTATGATCATTTTCAATCCAATTTATAAAATCATTTTTTGGTATTTCAATAATCATACTATCTGTTGTTGCTTGCAAAGTTGATGAGTAAGTTTCTTTATTTGCCATAATTTCCATTGCTCCAATATATGATATGGGCTTAATTACTGCAAAATCATATACAAATCCATTTTCAAATTCATTTCTAACTTTCATCTCACCTTTACAATGCAAATACATGGATTTAATATTATTTTCCTTTAAGACTACTATCTTTCCTTTTTCAAATTCTTTCAATTTACAATTTTTTTTAATATCATTGGGTATTCTATCAATAAGTTCTTTAACTTTTTTATTATCTATGTTTTCGTATAAGTATTTTTCATTCATTAGTTGTCTCCTAGACTCTTTTATTTTAATATTAATAAATCAAAACCAAAAGGACATATGTCCTTCTATTGTATAATATATAATTTCTTCATGAAATTCTATATTTATGTTAAAATATCATAGTTAAATATAGATTTTAGGGAGGTTTTTTATTTGAATAAAATAGATATATCAAAAATTTTAAAATTGTCCCTGGGAAGTTCATTAGCTATTTTTATTGCATACTTTTTTCAATTACAATATGCCATGGTAGCAGGAGTAATCACTTTATTAGTTGTCAAAGATACGAAAAAAGAAACTATAAAAGGAGCCCTGGGTAAACTTCTCGGATTTATTTTATGTACATTATATTCTTATTTGTGTTTTAATTTTTTAGGATATAATTTATGGTCATTTTCATTGTACATATTAATTATAATAAGTACTTGCTTTGTATTAAATATTAGATATGTTATTGCCATGTGTGTAGTAATTTCTTCTCATTATTTACTTCAAGAATCAATGAGTATTTATTGGATATTAAATGAAACTGGTTTATTTATAATAGGTGCTGGAATAGGCATAATCATAAATATGTTTATGTTTTCTAACAAAGAGCATATTTACGAAGGTCAACAAAAACTACAAAAACAAGTTAGCTTAATTTTAGTAGAGATCTCTGAAATGATTAATAAGCCTGGAAGGGACAATAATATTAAACATAATATTTCCATATTAAGTAATTTAATTGATAGTAGTACTAAGGCTGCTTATTTTAATATAAACAATAATCTACTTAGTGATACAAAATATTTCTTAGATCATATGGAAATCATCAAAAGTCAAAGAAATATTTTAAATACTTTATATGACCTAGTATCGCAATTAAATTATTTACCTGCTCAAGGTCAAATAGTATCCAATTTTATTAATAAGGTTGGAAATACATCCTTTGAAGTAAATACGGTAAATGATTTATTAAATGATTTAGAAAAAATGTATAATGATATGAAAACTCAGCCTCTACCTCAAGATAGAGATGAGTTCGAAAATAGAGCAATCTTATTTTTATGTTTAATTGAAATGAAAAAGTACTTAATTAATAGAAAAAATGCTCAATTTTTAAGAGATAACTATTACTATAATGATTAAAAGCATGGTTTAATCTTGCTTTTATGTTTAAAATACTATTTTTCTACATATTATAAGTATAATTAATTTCAATAATTATACTTATAATATGAGGGAGGTAGCATCATGGAAAATAAAATTAGTCATGACCACAAAAAAAACGTCCTTAGATTTGCATTATTTATAGGCGAATTAATGCTTATTAATGGTGCTGAAACTTATCGTGTTGAAGATACTATTCTTAGAATTTGTAAGTCTAGAAATTATAATCATATAAATGTATTTATTTCACCAACTGCTATAATTATATCTGATTATAGATTTGATGGATTTACTTTCATGAAAACTATAAAATCAAGATCCATTGATTTAAACAAAATATCTTTGTTAAATAATCTTTCCAGAAAATATGTATCAACTCCTCAATTAAACATAAATGAAGCTATGATAGAGCTAAAAAAAATAAATCAAATTAAATCTTATTCTCCTTTTGCAATTAATTTATGTACGGGGTTTTCTTCTGCTTTTTTTGCAATTTTATTAGAAGGCGATAATCTTCCTACTTTTATTTCTACTTTTATTACTTCCATATTAGCTGTGATGATTTATAATAAAATGATGAAAATTAGTACTATTCCTGCATTTTCATCATTTATTTCCTCAACATTTATAGCAATTATTGGTGTTATTCTTACTCAATTAAATATTCTACCTACACCTGCTATGCTAGTAGTCGGATCCATTATGCCACTACTTCCTGGAGTTTCTTTTATAAAAGGGATTCGAGATTTAATCGCAGGAGATTTAATTTCTGGTGTAGCTCGTGCCTTTGATGCTAGTGTAACTGCAATTAGCATTGCTTGTGGCGTAGGTATCATATTAGATATTTGGTTTAGACTAGGAGGAAATTTATTATGACTAATATGCCCTTATATCTTCATTTTATATGTTCTTTTTTTGCAACTGTTGGTTTTTCAGTATTTTTTAATTCTCCCAAATCCACACTTATTTCCAGTGGCTTTGTTGGTGGAGTTGGTTGGACAGTTTTTTGTTTTTTTAATCAAATAACACAAAATAATATTTTTTCAAATTTTATAGCTGCTTTATTAGTTTCTTATATGAGTGAACTTTTAGCTAGAAAATTTAAACAACCTGCTATTATTTTTGTTATCCCAGGAATCATTCCTTTAGTGCCCGGGCTTGGTATGTATAACACCATGCTTTATTTAGTTCAGAAGGATTATAATAATGCAATTTCAAAAGGCGCTGATGTATTATTTGTTGGAGGTGCCATATCACTAGGTGTTTTAGTTGTAACTTCTCTGGTAAAAACATTTAATATAATTTCTAAAAAAAAATCTGCTAAATAGCAGTTTTTTTTATACACTTATATACCTGTCCTTTATTGACTTTCATTTTATAAATATTATATACTACTCTAGGTTTATATTTTATAAAACTATTGTTTTTGTATATATTAATTTTATTTATCATAATTTATGGAGGCAGTTAAATGAGTGTTGATTTTAATCCCGATAACAAAAAAGATGTACTTGGATTAGCATTATTTATAGGTGAACTTATGCTAATAAACGGAGCTGAAACTTATCGTGTTGAAGATACTATTATTAGAATCTGTAAATCTAGAGGTTTCAATCATATAAACGTATTTACATCACCAACAGTTTTAATTATTTCTGATTATAAATTTGATGGATTTTCTTTTATGAAAACTATAAAAAGTAGATCTACTGATTTACAAAAAATTTCTCTTTTAAATAATTTTTCTAGAGAATTTGTTAGTAATACAGAAATAACTGTAGAAGAAGCCAAAAAAGAATTAAAGAAAATAAATCGAACTACTTATTATTCTGATTTAATTCAATATATCAGTACAGGTGTTGGTTCTGCGTTCTTTGCTGGATTAGTTGAAGGAAATAATATTCCTACTTTTATTTCTACTTTTATAACTTCCATTTTAGCAGTAAAAATTTACAATAAAATGATTGAAGTAAGTACCATACCTGCATTTTCAAGTTTTGTCGCTTCTTCTTTTATAGGTTTTATAGGAGTTATACTTACGCATTTTAATATTATTTCTGCACCAACCATGTTGGTAGTTGGCTCCATCATGCCACTACTTCCTGGAGTTTCTTTTATAAAAGGTATAAGAGATTTAATTGCAGGAGATTTAATGTCTGGTGTAGCTCGTGCTTTTGATGCAGGTGTAACTGCTGTAAGTATTGCTTGTGGAGTTGGTATTATTTTAGACGTTTGGTTTAGACTTGGAGGTGTTTTATAATGACTGATATGCCAGTTTACATGCATTTTATATTTGCATTTATATCTACTGTAGGATTTGCCATATTTTTAAAAGCGCCTAAATCCACTCTTATTCCAAGTGGTTTTATAGGCGGAATTGGTTGGTCTGTATATTATTCCATTGTAACGGCTACGGATAATAATATTGCCTCTAATTTTATAGCGGCTATTTTAATTTCTCTATTTAGTGAAATATTTGCTAGAAAATTAAAACAACCTGCCATCGTTTTTATAATTCCAGGTATAATACTTTTAGTTCCTGGACTTGGTATGTATAATACTATGCTTTATTTAGTTCAAACTAATTATACTGATGCCATCGCAAAAGGCAGTGATGTATTGTTTGTTGCTGGTGCAATATCTATGGGAGTACTTGTTGTAACTTCTTTATTTAAAACTATGAATCTTATTTCAAGAAAAAAAGCTGCTAAATAGCAGCTTTTTCTAATTTATTGGTAATATAATTATAAACTTAGTTCCTTTATTAGGTTCACTTTCCAGATATATTTTACCATTATGTAAATCTATAATATGTTTTGTGATTGCAAGTCCTAAACCAGTACCACTTTTATTTTCATTATTTTTATCTACAACTTGACTATATCTATCAAAAATTGTGTCATGATATTTTTTTTCAATTCCAATACCTGTGTCTTCTACAGTTATTTCTACTGAATTATTTAAATCCTTAATAGTAACACTTATTCGTCCACCATTTGGAGTGAATTTATGAGCATTGCTAACTAAATTTACTATACATCTTTCAATATCATATTTATCACAATTTATAATTTTTTCTTCCACATCAGTGTCAAATATAAGTTCTATTCCTGAAGATTCTATACTTTCTTTTAAAGTTAAAGTAGCTTCTTCAACTATATAAACAATATCACATTGACTTTTATTAATTTTATATTTTCCATTTTCAATTTTAGACTTATCCATTATATTGTTTATTAAATTTAATAACCTATTGGTATTACTTTTCATAATATCCATATATTTTTCCAGTTTAGATTTTGTTAACTCTTTATCTGATCTACAAAAACTTCTTATCAACTGTTCTATAGAATTTATTACATTTAGAGGCGTTCTAAGTTCATGTGATAAATTTATAAAGTAGTTATTTTTACTTTTCTCTACTTCTAGCAGTCTATTGAATAAAACTTTATTCTTATTCATTTCATTATTAAGCTGTTGGGTTCTTTTCTCAACCAATTTATCAAGCTTCTTCATTTTATTTATACTATTATAAATGATTATTATAATTATCATAGCATATAAAAATTTAGCTATATTACTTTTCCAAAAAGGAGGTTTTATAGTAAAGTTAATTTCTTTTTCCTCACTTATATTACCTCTATTATTTCTAAATTTTATTCTTAATTTATGTTTCCCAGGATCTAAATTAGTAAGTATTACTTCATTACTAGTTATTTGAATCCAATCCGAATGAGATGAACCTTCTAATTTATAAAAATATTGAACATTTTTATTTGCCCTATAATCCGTAGTGAAAAATTTCACTCTTATAAAGTTCTTATCATAGCTAAAAGTATTTCCATCTATATTTAAATAATGCTCTCCTTTTACTTCAAAACTATCAAAATTTATTTTTGAATGATAATCACTTTGTAAAACTTCTTGTGGATTAAATATATTTAATCCCTTTATTCCTCCAAATAAAAAGTCTCCATTGCTACATCTATAAGCTGAATTTCCATTAAATTCATTACTTTGTAAACCATCTGTACTACTTAAGTTAGTAAATTTATTATTTTTTATATCAAATTTAGATATACCATTATTTGTACTCATCCAAATATTTTTATCATCATCTTTTAAAATTTGATATACTATATTATTTGCCAACCCATCTTTTTCTGTATAAGATTTAAATTTCTTATCAATTTTATTAAATTTTAATAAACCACTATTAGTACCTATCCATAAATTATTTTCCTCATCTTCAACTATAGTTCTAATAGTGTTTACAATAACTTGTTTTCCATTTTCTTCATACTTACTATACATTTCTATAGTATCTTTATTTATATCAAACTTGATTAAACCTTCTGAAATATATCCACCAATCCAGTAAACACCATCTTCATCTTTATCTTCATATACAGTACGTACATATGGTTCTTTTATTCCAGCTTTTATTAACCTTGATGTAAAATCTGTTATTTCATTTGTCTCTATATTTAAAACAGTAAGACCTATGGGAGTTCCTATCCATAAATTATTTTTCTCATCTATAAATAAACCTTTTATATTGTTATCGATTAATCCATCTTCAACTTTATATTTCTCAATGGTCATATCGTCTTTATTTATTTTATTTAAACCATTTCTAGTTCCTACCCATATGTTATTACCTTTTCCACTTATAACATTTATAGCATTACTACTTAAATCATATTTAGTATCACCTTCAAAAATATGATCTATATTTCCTGTTTTTCTATCTATTATATTTAGTCCTCTATCACCAGTTCCTATCCATAGTAATCCATCTTCATCTTCATAAGCACCCATTACAACATTATCACTTATTGAATTAGTATCTAAAGGATCATTTTTATATAGTTCTATTATATTTTTAGAATCAAAAATACTTACACCAGTATAAGTTCCTGCCCATATAAGGCCACTTTCATCTTCCATAAGTGTGAAAACTATATTGTGAGCTAAACTATTATTATCATAGCTCTTATTATTATAAGTAATGAATTGCTCGTCATTAATATATTGACTAATACCTTTATCAGTAGCCATCCATATATTACCACTACTATCTTTCATTATATCTCTTATGCTTAATGATTTTAATTTACTATTATCTTCATCATCTACTTCAAACGATTTAACTTTATTATTTTTTAAATCAACTCTTTTAAGACCATTTTCTGATGTTCCTACCCACATATTGTCATTATCAAAGAAAATAGTTTTAATTTTACCCCATTCAGATGTCTTTGTATCTTCAACTGAATATGGATAAGCTTTGTTACTATTTGCACCTACCTTATGAAGACCTTGATTTGTACCTATCCATAAGTTGCCATCCTTATCTTTGTTAATACTATAAACATTTTCATCAATAAGTCCATTTTCTATTCCAAATATTTTATCAAAATCATCTATTTTTTCGTTATATAAGTAAACACCTTTATTATTTCCCATATATAAATTACCATCATCATCCATATACATTACTATTATGGCATAATAAGAAATATCTTTATTCTTTTTATTATAGCGATAATGATTTATAGAATAATCGTTTAAATTAATTTTACTTAAACCTTCATCTGTTCCTACCCATAAGTTTTTGTTTTTATCTTCTATTAAAGCAGTTACATAGTTACTAATAATACTATTTTCATCTTCGTCGTTGGCATCAAATACTTTAAATTCTGATCCATTGTATCTATTCACTCCATCATTTGTACCTATCCATATATATCCATCACTATCTTGGATTATAGCTTCTGCAGTTGCTTGTGATAACCCATTATCTATAGTTAAATTTTCAAAATTCATCATTTTAGAGGCATATATATTTTTAGGTAGTATACATATTAAAAATATTAAACACATTAATATGTACCTTATCTTTTTCATCCATAATTCTCCTTATATGTTAAATTAATACAATATATATGATACTATATTATAGTTTTTTTTAATACTATTTTCTTTGCATTTTTGAAATAATTTGTATGTTTTTGTCGAAATTTGTCTTTTTCTTTATATATAAAATAAAAATATATAAAAAAAGAACTTAGTGGTTTCACTAAGTTCTTTATCATGTATACCTTACTTAATTATTTATATAAACATTAACCTTTTTTAAGTTTTTTCCTTAATGTATTTATAATTAAATTAACTTCATCAACTTTAAAAATAATAACACATATTCCATAAGTTAAAGCCCCAGCTAAAATAGATAGTCCTAAAGTAATAATTTCTTTAACCATTCCCACTCCAAATATATTTGCTATATTTTTATATGCAAAATAAGTTACTAAAGCCATAAGCAAGGCAGATATAACTGCTTTTAAGAATACCGATAAAACATGACGTCCTCCAAAAGGCCCTATCTTTATTCTTAAATTTATAAATAATAAAGCTACAGTTACTAATGCTGATATACTTGTAGCCAGAGCTAAGCCTGCCAATTGCATATTTGTAAATTTTACAAAAGAAATATTCAAAATAATATTTAATCCCATGGCAATTGCTCCATTTATCATAGGTGTTTTTGTATCTTGAAGGGAATAAAATACCTTTCCTAAGATATCTCTAAGTCCAAATCCTATCATTCCTATGGAGTAAAACACTAATGCTACTGATGTCATATATGCAGCCCTATCATCAAAGGCTCCCCTTTGGAAAAGTACTTTTACTATAGGTTTCGAAAGTATAATAGCTCCAACTGATATGGGAATTACTAATAAAATAACAGTACTTGTTGCTGTTACAATTGATTTATTAAATTCAACTTTATTATTTTCTGTAGATAGTTTAGATAGCATAGGATAAACAACAGATGATATGGATACTATAAACATCCCCATAACAAATTGATTTAATTTATTAGCATAACTTAATGCTGATATACTACCCTCAACTAAAGTTGATGCAATTGTTCTATCTACTATAGTATTTATTTGAGTTACTGCCACACCAATAAGAACTGGTCCAACTAGCCAAAGCATCTTTTTTAAGTACTCATCTTTAAAATTTATATAAGGTATGTATCTATAACCTCTTTTCATTGCAAAAGGTAGTTGAAATAAAAATTGGCCCAATAATCCTATTAGTGCTCCATATGGTAAAATATAGGGTGTAGTTTTTACACTAAGAAGTATAGATAATATTATAAAAGTATTATATGGAACTGACATAAGGCCCGGAATTATAAAGTTTTCTTTTACTTGTAAAAATGCCATCATTATATAACTAATTCCTAAAAAAGGAATCCCTAGTAACATTATTCTAGTAAAATATACCGCTTTTTCCATAGTTTCACCTTTAAATCCTAAAGCAAATAATTTAACTACCTCTGGTGCAAATATTGCCCCAATTATGGCAATTACTACGCATATTATTACAACTGCATTAAAAATATTATTTGTATATTTAACTGCTGCATCATCTCCATCTTTGGATCTTACTTCACAAAAAAGAGGTATAAATGCCGTTCCTAAAGATGTTCCTATGGCTGTAAATATAACTGCTGGTATATTCATTGCTACTAAAAATGCATCACTAATTGATGATGCGCCATAAGATGATGCAAGAGTTATCTCCCTACCAAAACCTAAAATTTTTGCTACTAATGTGGCCGCCATAAGACCTATAGCAGCTTTTGCAACTTTTGACATTTTTCCACTCCTAAATTTATATTTATTTCTTGTCTTTATTTTTTATCTCTTTTTGAATTTTATCCCTTTCCATGGAAATTATAATATTTTGCAGTGAATTATCTAAATTATCATCCATATTTATTGAGGAACCCATAAATGCATCTCCTAAAAAACTATATTCTAATTCTTCTTTATCGATTTTATTTTGTCTATTTCTTTTATTAGTCATTTTCTCTCCTTTTTACATTCTTTTATTTATTAAATATTTTTTTATTATTTTATCTCTACTTTATAAACTTATTCAAAAAAAGAGAACCAGTAAAACTGATTCTCTTTTTTAAGAATAATTAATATAAAAATATATTTATTTACTAATTTTATTATTAATTTTACTTACTATATCATTTAAAACAACATCCAGCTCATCACTAACTTCACTTACCCCATTATGAGTTATTTCAATAATTTCTCTAGTCATTGGTAGCTCTCCTAAAATATCTAAATTCATTTCACTTAGGAATTTTTCTGTATCATCACCATCGAATAATTTTATTTTCTTGCTACAATCTGGACATTGAATATAACTCATATTTTCAACAACACCAAGTACATTTACATTTAATTTCTTTGCCATGTTTATACCTTTGGCAACTATCATTGAAATCATATCTTGAGGTACAGATACCATTACCATACCTGTTATAGGCAGCGATTGCATTACTGTTAAAGCAACATCCCCTGTTCCTGGAGGCATATCTATAAGTAAATAATCAAGCTCTTCCCACATTACATCTTTGTAAAACTGCTTAATCGTATTACTTATTAAAGGACCTTTAAATACAACAGGTTGACTCTCGTCACCTACCATGTAGTTTATTGACATAGTCTTTATACCTTCTTTACTTACTACAGGAAAAATATTTACACCATCACTTGATATAGCCCTTTCATTTTTTAATCCCATAAGTCTAGGAATACTTGGTCCTGTTATATCTGCATCTAATATACCAACTTTATAACCTTCTTTATTTAATTTCTTGGCAATTAATGATGTTACTGTAGATTTTCCCACACCACCTTTTCCACTCATAATTCCTATTATATTTTTTATTTTATTATTTGGATTATTCTCTATTGTACAAGTAGCTTGTTTGCCACAATTATTTTTTGATGGACATGAGTTGCAATTTCCCATTTTCATTTCCTCCACTGATTTAGTTATTAGTTAATTTTTTAATTTTTGTTTAAAAATTAATTTATATTCAGTTTATACCCACATTTTTTATTTTTAATGTATAATTTCCTAAATATTAAAATCAATTAAGTCATTGTCATTTTTTATCAAGTTTATTATATTAAATTAAGGGTATTTTATATATTTAATTATATTTATATAGTAAAAGGAGAATTTACATGTGTGACTTTGTTTCTCATAATAAAGATTTATTTAATAAATTAGATAAGTTTATATGTTCAATAAATGATAATGACGATAAATTAATGAGTACTTTGCATTATGCTCAAAATATTTTTGGATATCTTCCTAAAGAAGTACAAATTTATATTGGAGAAAAATTAAGTATACCCTTAAATAAAATCGAAAGTACTATAAGTTTTTATAGCTATTTTTCTACAGAACTTAAAGGTAAATATAAAATAAATGTATGTTTAGGTAGTGCCTGTTCAAAAAATAATAGCAATAAAATAATGAATGAATTTCGCATCAGTAAGTTCCATTCCATAAGGTGCAAACGGATTGAGATCAAACAAACGAAATTCTAAATATTGAATTCCTTTTTCAAGTAAATCTCGCGCTTTTTTAGCACCTATTATAACTGTTAACGGAAGAGTCTATGAAAGTGTAACCCCAGAAGATATACCTTCCATACTAAAAAATTACAAATAAAAACTGCTATCTAGCAGTTTTTTATTGTTTGTATATTATTTTGTCTTTCATTTAACCAAGAAATTATATCTTTCATAACTTCTTCTTTATTTATTTCATTTAACATTTCATGTCTTCCACCTTCATATAATTTACATGAAACATTTTTAACACCTAAATTTATATATCTATCTCTCAGTCTTAATACACCTTTTCCATCTTTACCAATAGGGTCCCTATCCCCAGACATAATATATATAGGTAAATCTAGGGGAACTTTCTTTAAGTTTTGAGGATTTTCTATTTCTTGAAGACCTTTTATAAAATCATAGAAGAATCCACAAGTAAATAAAACTCCACAGAATGAGTCATCTATGTATTTTTGAACTTCTTTTTCATCCCTACTTAACCAGTCAAAGTCAGTTTTAGATGATTTGAATTTTTTATTATTTCCACCAAATATTAAATTGTCTAAAGTCTTACTTCTATGCCTTCTTCCATGTTTTTTACATATGTAATTTGATAAAAATTCTCCAACTTTCAAAATTTCACCGTGTTTTCCATTTGAACCAGATAATATTAGTCCATCTAATTGATTTCCATATTCCATTATGTATCTTTGACTTGCAAAAGAACCCATACTATGACCAAATAAATATATTGGTAAATCAGGATTTTCTTCTTTTATTATATTAGTTAAAGTATTCATATCTTCAACCAAACATCTAAAACCATCCTTATCTGCCAAGTACCCCACATTATCTATTGTTTTAGCAGTTAATCCATGACCCCTATGGTCATTAATATATACTATGTACCCATTTTCAGTTAGTTTTTTTGCAAATTCTTCATATCTTATTGCTGTTTCAGACATACCATGGGCTATTTGTACAACTGCCTTTGGATTTACAATTTTGCTCGTCCATTTATAAACATGTATATCTAAATCTTCTTTTCCTTTAAAATAAAATTCTTTACAATCCATTATATATACCTCTTAAGTTTATAATTTTGTAGAAAGTTATATTTTTATTTTATATATTCAAATTTTAACTTTATTACCTTATATTATATCATAATGCCTGAATTTGTATATTCATCAAAATATATAAAAATACTGACTATCTACAAATATAATAGTCAGTATTTTTATGTTTATAAATTACTTATATATTCAATTTCTAGTTTTTTAGAAGTTAAAAATTCTTCTGCAAAACTATTTTTCTCAACTACGAAGGTTGTACTTTTAATTTTTTCTAATTTTCTTCCGAAAACTTTATTGTTTATTTTTTGAACTGAGCTTGGTATGATAATTTTTCTTAACTTAACATAGTCTAAAGAATTTTTACCAATTGATTTTACTGATGATGGTATTTCCACATTTTTAAGTTTAGTACAAAATGCAAGCATTCCTTCTGGTATTGATTTTAAATTTGATGATAATTTAATATGTTCTAAATACATATTTGATGCAAAAGCATATTTACCTATTTCTTTAATAGTATCTGGCATATTAACTTCTAATAAGTTTTTACCTTCAAAAGCTTCACTTGCTATTTTTGTTACTTTCTTATTTTCGATAATTTCAGGTATAGTTACTCTTTGTTCTTTGCCTATGTATTCTTTAATAAGAATACCTCTTGCTTCAACTTCATATAGATATTCATTTTTAAAATCTAAGTTATCTTCTTTTAACATTTATCTGACTCTCCCCCTCATCTGATACTTATATTGTAACTCCTGTAATAATCAGTTTAAACATGTATATTTTGGAATATTTTTAACATTATTTAACTTTACAAATTTAATATACAAATAAATTTGTAAATTAAATCTTTATACTTATCATAATACTTTTCTCTTTCATTATATAAAACACTTAAATTAAAAATTATTTCTCCATCAACCTTTATATCATAAATATTTTTACCTAAGTCATTTTTATTTTTTATAAAAACCTGGGCATTTTCAATTTTTCCTCCCAAAGATTTTATATATTCTATGGCCTCTTCATAATGAAGTAATTTTCTAAAATCTTTATTTTCTTTATCTAATAATTCAAATCCAACTATGTTTTTCTTAGAATATAGATACGTTTTGTTAATATAAATTTTAGACAAAACTCCACCTCCTATAATCCATTTATTAATGAAAGCTTCTTTAGTATTTTTATATATTTTTCATCCATAATATCCATATAATTATCTTCTTCATCTAATATATACATAATTTTTTCAAAAGAATCAGTAGTATTAAAAACTATATATTTTTTTCCTTGAAGTTTTACATTATAAATATTTGATTTAAAATATCTCATTTTCCCATTTTTAACAAGCTCATTAAAGTCATAAGATAAATTATTAGAAACTATATTTCTTACAAATATTTTTGGATTTTTATTATAGTACATTAATATTTCTTTAAATTTATCCAAATCATCGCCATATGAATCTATATTTACAATAACCTCATTTTCTGTAAAATGAAAATAACTATTATACTTCACATTTTCAAAATTCACTTTTGAATTTTTATCTAAGTCTTTTAAAAGATAATCTATTTTTATAGCTTTAGAATCTAAAGAAGATAGAAATGAAGGAAATTTATTTATATAATATTCATCTTCTTTGAGTAAAAATTTCTTTGGTATGTATATAACTTTATAATTAAGAGAATTTGCGTCACGAGTGCTATAAACTGAAAATTTATTTCTATTTTCATGAAAATCTACTTCAACTAAAATATTTTTATTTTTTAATTGTTCAACCATATTTAATATTTTTTCTTTAATTTTTTTATAATTATCCATAATAAACTCCTTATTATTCTAAAGAATCTTGTATTCTAAGAATTTTATTGATTTTATTTTGGATTTTCATATCCAATAGTTGATTATTTTTTGTATAAAAATAACAATAAGGTTTGTTTGTTTTATTGTTCATAAATTCATAAGCACTCAAATAAGATATATTGACAAATTTCCCTTCAAAAAATACTTTTACATATTTAACTTGATTAATACTTTCTATATAAAAATTGCTTAAACAACATTTAAAAACTTCAGGTATATCATAGTCTTCATATTTTTGTGGTATATATATATCATTTTCAGTTTGTCTTAATAAAAGAACTGAAGACATTATCTCCATTTTTTTATCTTCTAGTTTAGACTTTATCTCCTTAATTAAAAAATCCATATTAAATCTAGCAAATGGATATGTAATTTTTATTCCTTTATCATCTATAGTTAATTTAGGCTCTCCAATGTCTAGTTTTAAATTAGGTATATCTACTATATATTGAACAAATTTAATAAATTCCAATTGCTCTAAATATTTTTTTAAATTATTTAAATATGTATTTATAATAAAATAAATACTGTCTTTATCACCATGAAACCATAATAGATCTAAAATATCCGATGTAATTTTTATAGTATTATCTTTGTAGTAAAATAATTTTGGATTACCTAGGAAATTTATTTTTTTTAAGTCGTTAAATAAGTTTTTAAGTTCCTTTTTGTAAGCGCCATCTAATTGATCATATATGGAGTATTCATTTTTTAAATATAAATCTTCTATATTAGAAGAAGATATACACTTTTCTAGAGGCATGTACAATGGTATATTATGTTCTTCTATTAATTCCACTGTAATTATATTTAAATCTTTTATTATCATTTCTATGTATTCGCTTTGATTCATAATATATCACCTCAAATATACTCTTACTCAAATATATAGTCATTTTCCACAATAAAATCTAATATCTCATCATTATCAAGTTCCTCTACAAATAATCTCTTTACTAAGTTTTTGTTTAATGATACTAAATCTTTTAGAGCAAGTATGGTGAATTCAGGCTTAAGTTTTAAAAAGAAGTTTATTGAATTGGTAAAAATATCCATAAATTCATCACTCATACTTTCCATATTCATATCTCTTATATTTGACAATTTAGATATGACACTGCCTATCAATAAGTAAATTTTGTCATGTTCTTTTGGAATTTCTACTTCCTTTCCCAAAATAATATCATCCACACTAACTAGTTCATCTTTTAATTTACAGAACTGTAAAAAACTATTACATTCAATTTCACCAACATTACCTTCTATCTTATATCTTAAAATATCATCATCCATATCTAAATTATCTGTATTTAAAATATCACTTACTGCTTGCCAGGTTCTTGGCGATGCAAATATCATAGTATTACTATCAGGTATAAAATTATGTAATGCACTAGGTTTAAAGTTTAAATAACTTATTACTAAAGGATTTATATCTACTTTATAGGCAAAATTCTTCTTCCAAACATCTAAATCATAACCTATTGTATGTATTTCAAATCTATTTGCAAGGGGAGATGGCATTTGAACAAAAACTCCATTATCATCTTCTCTATTTCCAAGGGCTATTATAAACCAATTATTAGGAAGTGTGTATTCTCCTAATTTTCTATCTTGAATAAGCTGATATGCTGCAGCTTGTACTCTTTTTGGTGCAGAAGTTAACTCTTCTATTAATAAAATTCCTCTCTTACCATCTCTATTTTCATCAGGTAAAATATTATTTGGAAGCCAACAAGTTCTATTTTCTTCTTTATTTGGAAATGGAATTCCTTTTAAATCTGTTTCTGTATAAAGTAAAAGTCTTAAATCTATAAGTCCCATATTTTTCTTTTGAGTAATTTGTTTAATAACAGCTGATTTTCCTATACCTGATGGTCCCAACCCTAAAATTGCTCTTTTTATATTATTATCAATATTAAACTCTACAATTTTTTCAAATTGTTCTATATTTATAGTAGACATAATTACCTCCTATTTAAATTCTAATAATAGTTGAACCTTTATAATCTTTTATTGACTCATCTGTACCATCTTCTGTTAAACACCAAATTATATTTCTAAGGTATGTTTTTGGTGAATTAAAATATCCATCTGTTAAGACTAATATGCAACTATATTTTAATTTTTCATTTTTTATATATTCAAGTGCCATATTTACATCTGTACCTTCACCTCCATATATGGAAAGTTTGTTTATATTTTTCTTATTTATTTTGAATACATCTTGAACAATACTATCGAAAAATATTGCTACTCCTTGTGCTTCAAAATCTTTGCACACATTATAAGCTTGATATAAAAAATTATTTAAGTCTTCTTCACTTATGGAACCTGACGTATCTATTAAAAAAATTATATCTTCTATTTTATTTTCATCTTCATATGGTCCTGGTAAAATTAATCTTCTATATATATGATTTTTATCTGGTGTGTCAAAGGAAGTGTCGTCTTGTAATATATTGATTAAATATCTTTTTAAATATTTATACCAAGAAACTCTTGTACCTATTAATTCTGTCACCCTTCTAAGGAAACTTCCTGGAATATCTCCTATCATTTTTGAACCGTACATTTTATTTGTTATGATTGATTCTTGTATGATTCTTCTCATATTTGAAGATGTTTTTTCTGCACTTTGTGGTAATATTAAGTCATTGTTAATTTTATTTAAATTTATATTATTTCCGTAAATACTAAGGGTTGAATTGTTTTCTTTTGATATATGATTTTTGTGGAGACTTGCTTGTATTTTACTTTTTTGTTTGTTGTATATAATTTCATATAATTGTTCAAATGATAATTTATCTAGACTTTTTCTATCATTTTCATTTTTTATCATATATGCATCTTTAGGAATATTTATAATAATTCCAGCTTTCTTAAATTCATTCTTTTCCATATCAATATAATAATTTACTAAAAAATCTGCTGCTATATTAGCTATTTTAATATCTTTATTAATCATTCTAGATGGATGCATAAAAATACAATGATAAAGTTGATGTAGTAAGTAAAAATTTCTTTCAGCTTCATTTAATTGTTCCATATATTTTTTATTGTAATAAATATTTTCACCGTCAGTCGACATGATATTTGTAGTATTACTTTCTTTCATATCATTGAGCTTCATTAATATTACTCCATAAAAAGGTCTTTTTCTCACTAAATTTATTTTTAATCTACTTATACTTTGTTCTATAGTCAGCAATTTCTCACCTCCTATTTTGTATTCATAATACTATTATAATATATTCTATTAACATATTGTTATCAAAAAGATATAAGTATATAAAACTCAAACTTTTGTGACTTTGTCACATATACTTTTATATTTTTTATTATAATAAGAATATCACTTTATATAAAGATAGGACGGTATTAAATGAATATAAATAAAGAGTTTTATTTAAAGAAAAGTTTACCTTTTTTTAATGATTTGTCTGAAGAAGAAAAAACAATGATTTATAATGCAAGTCATATATAGCAATACAAAGCAGGAGAACTTATTTATTCAAAATACAATGCTTGTACAGGATTAGTATTAGTAGTTCAAGGAGAACTTCGAAGCTTCATGTCCTCATTATCTGGAAAGGAAATAACACTTTCTAAATTATTTGAAAATGATTTATGTATATTGTCATCATCTTGTTTTTATCAGAATTTATCTTATGATATAAATCTTCAATCTATAGATAATTCTTCAATTATTATAATTGATGGCAAACTTTTTAAAGATTTATTAGATAAAAATATATATGCTCAAAAATTTATGTTAGAAATAACGCAAAGTAAATTATCTGAGGTTATGGAAGTCTTAGAAAAGGTTGTATTTTTTAGTTTAGAATATAGATTATCAGAACATCTTATTGATCAATATTATTTAAAAAATGCCCTTAAATTTAAGGTGACTCATGAAGCTATAGCAAATGACTTAGGTTCTTCACGAGAAGTTATAAGTAGAGTTTTAAAACGCTTTGAAAGAAATAATTTGATTCATATAAGTAGAGGATATATAGAAATAATAAATTTAGAAAAATTAAAATTGCTTTGCCAATAAAAATTTCATATGTAATTTAATCACTTAACTTTTTTTTAAAATAAATATAATTATATTTATTCTATTAAAAGTCGGAGGAATAAAATGAAAAAATTTAAGAAAAAAGCTATTATTGATGAAAATTATTGTGTAGCTTGTGGTTGTTGTGCGAAAGTATGCCCCCTTCAAATAATACATATTGATCAGGGTGTTATTGCCAAAATAAACTACAATAAATGTATTAGATGTGGTAAATGTGCAAAATCTTGTCCTGCATCTATTATAACAATTGAAAAAGAGAGGTAGAGTTTTAACATGAAAAATAAGAAAAAAGCATCTTTAGATTATATGTGGATTATAAGTATAACTTATTTTTCTCTAGGATTTTTCAATATATTATTTGCTTGGCTTGGGTTGTTATGCTTTTTAACTCCAATTATATTAGCAACATTAAGAAAAGGAAAATCATATTGTAATATTTATTGTGGTAGAGGTCAATTACTAGATTTATTAGGCAATAAATTTAATTTATCTAGAAATAAGCCAATGCCTAAATTTTTAAAAAGTAAATTATTTAGATATGGGTTTTTAACATTCTTTATGACTATGTTTTTAATTATGCTATTTAATACTTATCTAGTATTTGCTGGTACTCGTGATTTAAAAGAAGTGCTTCAAATTATTTGGTCTTTCAAACTACCTTGGAAAATTTCTAATACTGATATTTTCCCTCTTTGGGTGTATCAATTTGCCCTTGGATTTTATAGCATGATGTTAACTTCAACAATACTTGGTATTATAACCATGATTTTATACAAACCTAAATCTTGGTGTGTATATTGTCCTATTGGTACAATGACACAGTTAATTTCTAAAACTAAGTATAATCCCAAAAACTAATAAAATAAGGTAAGGTAGCATAATAATTTTTAATTATTTATAACACCTTACCTTATTTTTATATTATATCTTACTACTCACCATATAAAATATTTTTTATTTAATTTTTATAAAAACTATCTTTTCTATGCACTTTA
>OGCQ01002037.1_pt1 | contig 22042 bp, 15 predicted proteins | sample 1570161 | NCBI WGS metagenome assembly OGCQ01 (sample SAMEA4384402, study PRJEB24528) | human gut metagenome
AAGAACCTGGCATGACTATGCCGGTCACGATGGAACAGATTCCTGAAACACCTAAGCTTGATCTGGAAGGAAAAACACTTGAGCAGCAGGCCAAAGTCGTAAAGGCTGTTGGCGATAAGCTTGTCCCTGAAATCCTTCATAATTATTTCAGTGCCATGGAATATGCAATTAAAGAAGATGCGATGTTAAGACCAATGATGGATGAGATGAGGAATCCTTCTGATGAGTTAAAAGGGTTTTTAGAAAAAATTCCGTCCAATCTGGCATCGGCTGTGGATCATGGTTTCATCCCGCCGGTCATGCGGGAAGGGTATGTTGGAAGACCGGATGCTGTTCCAGTCCTTACGTCGAATCTGGTCCAGGAAATCCGTGAAAAGTATGACCCGGAATTTGGCAAGGTATGCGGCGTAGACACCACGACCTTTTATACTGGTGCTTCTGCTAAGGAATCCGGAATGGAGGCAAATGTCGCTGTCATTCCAATCTCTTATGACGTGATCAAACCGTATGTAGAAGGCGCAAGGTTCAAGGAATCAGACATTCTTTCTGTCCGTGTGATCAAGGATTTTGGAGATACCATGGATGTTCAGGGGAAACCGTTCCATGTAACGAATCTTGATACTTTTGAAGTCCGTTTTAAAGGGGAAACCGGAAAACCGGAAGTCCACACCTGTACGTTGGTCGTAGATGATATGGGTGTCTGCCGTGGAAATTTACATTATATTGCATCAGACAGAGACCATTGTTTTAGTATGTTCCCAGACGGGACGACAGGCGTATCAAAAAAACAATTCGATGCCATGAAGTTCGAGCCTTTAGACAGGACGAATCCGGATAATAAGGGGTATATCAAGGATATCCGGGATATAGACAGTTTCCGGCAGGAAGTGAATGACCGTATTCCGGGATTCCTGGACCAGTTTAACAAGGAATATTATGATGGACTGGAAAAACGCCCGGATGACGGCGGTTACAGCAGAAAAGAATATATCCGTGGAAAAGAAATGTATCTGGAATCCCAAGCCGGCTCCCTTCGTGATACCGTGAACATTGTAGGCCTTTATAAGGAGAAATTAAATGCTGACCTTGTCCATGCAAGGGGTGCTGCAGTAGAAAAGATCCAGGAAATCGTAGACCTGAAACATGATATGGATAAGCTGTCACCTGATTCTCGCGTATCAAATGGATTAGCCGGTAACATGGAAAAGTTAAAAACAGAATATGCAGATAAATTTAACATTTACAGGGATACTCTGGCAAAATATAAGGATACAAAAAAGACTTATAGCAAAATCAAAGATTCTTACAAAGAGTTTCAGGATAAAAGAGAGGAAGTCTCTAAGGAGAATCACCGTTTATTTCAGAATGAGTCAACGAATGGAGATAAAATCGAAAAAGAACTTACTCCATCAGAAAGATTTGGACTCCTTTGCGAGAATGCCTGTATCCGGGAAAACATGAATCCATCCTGGTCAAGTATTGATGTTGGGAAAATCCAGGATAAATATGAGAAGGTCGTAAAGGAATCTATTGATACAATCAGGGATGTTGTAAAGGAATATAATCAGGGGACAGACGTGGAATCTGAAAAGATCAATTTCGGAGATTTGGATGGAGCTGGCGGGGAAATACTTTCATCTGGACCATCAACCAAGGATGGATTTCAGATCCTGGCAGATGAGGTGAGAGGCGGAAAAGAAATCGGTGAAGCCTATAACCCGAGATTGGATCAAGAAGGAAATAAGCGTTTTACTGAAGCAAATTTTGGGGCTGCTTCCAATGATCCGAGTGTTAAAGCTAACTTATCAAATATTGATGCACAAGAAAAAGCGAAAGGTTCACAATATACGAGAGAAGAGGTCTACAATAATTTTAAAAATCAAGGGATTAAGGACGGATGTGGCAATATTGCGTTGGAAAAAGCCGCCCATGATTATAAAGTATCTATTGCAGATTTTAAAATTGAAGGTATCCCGGACGCCGTTGATGTAAAAGACATCCTGAAGTCTGTTGAGAATAAAGTGACCGGCATGAAAGACGAAAAATCTGATGTAGAAAAAAAGGAAAGACAAGATTTTGTAGAAAAAAAAGAAGATGCTGATGAAATAAAAACAAAAGATTCCACAGATCAGGATGAGCAAAATGAACAGAATCATCAGGATACAGACAAAGATAAGAATAGCTTTGATCAAAAAGTTGGAAGAGCCATGCATGGGGCTTACGGAAAGATCAATGTAGACAAAAAAGTCGAATTATCAAAGGAAAAAGCACAGCAGTTCGAAAAAGAAGCCGAACAGGAAATAAAAGACTCTGATAAGTTACAAATGGAAAAAGAAGCAAAAGAAGAAAGTGTCGGTGATCCAGATAAGTATAAAGAAATCTATGAGAAAAAACTCAGTGATAAAGCGGCGGAAATCTATCAATCCAAAGCAGAGGCACATAAAGTGAAACTGGATGAAATCAAGAACGATATTTTGCGTTACAAAGACAAGATGGATTCATTTTCTTATCTGCCACCTAAAAGCATAATGAAACATTCTGGTTTTCAGTTAGCAAAAGTAGAATATGATTGTGCAATCCGCATGTACGAAAAAATGGGCGGTAAAATAGGAGAGGATTGCTTTGTGGCTAAAAGTTTATCAGCAAGTGAAATGTTTATGACAAAATCAGAATTAATGAATTCCAACTATGCTGCTACAATGCTCTTTGATAAGTTTTCGGGCTTCAGTACCAATGCCAATATCCGTTCTATTCATATCGATAAAGATGGAAACCGGATCCGTAGTTATTCTCCGGGATTTTCGAGTTATGTAGAAAATGGATCAGCTTTATTTGAAGCATTAAATGCGCCTGTCGCATATCTGGATTACGCATTCTTTAAACTTTTTAATTTAGACCCAACAGCGGAAGATTTTGAAAATCGGATTCGGGATGCTGAGAAAACGACAGTGAAGGAAGTACTCAGTGAATTCAAGGATCGTGTAGAAAAGTTCTTTTTCAAACAGGAAGAAAAGAATGATGTCGAGAATACAGAAAAGGATAACATCGAAAAAGAACAGGAAGAGAAAGATCCAGTAGACAAGGATGAAAAAGATCAGGCCGTAAAAGATGAGAAGGACTCAGCTATTAAAGATGAAAAAGACTCTCCTGTAAAAGAAGAAAAAGAAGATATCGACAAAGACGATCATCAGGATATCGATAAAAAAGAAGAGGATACTGAAATCAAAGAGAAAGATAGCGTCGGTAAAGATTCTGATGACCGTATAATCAGGAACGAAGAGTCTGATACGAAAGAAGACATGTCAGATAAGCATATCCAGGATTCTGTTGAAAAGAGCAAAAATGAAGATACTACAAAAGTAGAAAAAGCAGATACTGATAAAGAAAAATATCGGGATACGGAAAAAAAGGAACAGGACGCTTCCGACAAGGACGAAAAGTCCCGGATGGAAAAAGAAGATATTGGCAAAGAAAGATCACAGGATATCGAAAAGAAAGAAGAAGATCTCACTGATAAAAAGGAACGGGATACTATTGACAGAGATGAAAAGGATCAGATAGAAAAAGAAGAAAAGGATTCAGTAGATAAAAAAGAAGAAAATTTAGTAGAAAAAACAGAAGTGGACCGTACTGAGAAAAAAGAAGATGTGGAGAAAACAGAATCACAGGATACCGAAAAAAAGAATGAAGATCCGTCGGATAAAAACGAAAAGGAACAAGTAGAAAAGAAAGAAAGCGATCCTGATACAAAACCAGAAAAAGACACTACTGACAAAGACGAAAAAGATAAGATTGACAAGGACGATAATAATTCTGTTGGTAAGAATGAAGACAAGACAGAGAAATACGAAGACGATAAGATTGAAAAAAATGAAGAGGATCTTTCTTCTAAAGAAGAACAAAATGATCTGGAAAGAACGGAAGATGAACAGTCTGTAAAAGATACTGCTGATCTTCAGGTAGAAACAAAGGAAACGGATGACCTGGATAATCTGGAACATACAGAGGATACGCATGATATTGAATCAGAAGAACGGCAAGTAAAAGAAGATGCAATGATCTCTGATCCTGAAACCATATCGCAGCCAGATGTTTCCACAAATCCAGAGGAAGATCAGGATGATGATCACATGGAGGCTGGCAAAGAAACAGGAAAAACAGACACAGATGCAGATTTCCTTAGTGACATTAAAGACCGTATCATGGATGTGATCGATGCAAAAGAAGAGCTGAATGAAGTGATCCAAGATATTATTGACAGAAGTTTGGATGGTCTTGATCCCATAGATCTTTTTGATTCCATGACAGACAGTTTTGCGGACTCCATTATTTCTGGAGAAGCAGATCCGGACTCCATTGGCGACATTCTGTATGAATATGCAGAAACGTTTACAGATCCTGTAATAGAATTTGTAGACTCTGCCTTAGATAAACTTGCGGACCTTGGGGTATCTTCTGATTTTATCTCAGATGTAGAAGGACACATTGCAGATATTTTTGAACAGATTGATGGGCCGTTTGAAAATACATTAAGCGGTGAGTATGAGGGTATTACTTTTACACCTGCTGAGGATATATCTGGAAATGATTTTGAGTTTAGCAGGATAAATGATCTGGAAATGTCCGGGATTGACCAGTTCCAGGCTTTTGATTCTGTTACCGGAGATGAATTCTTTGGACAGAATGATCTGTCTTCTGACTTAGGGTATATGGAAAATACAGTAGAAGATTTTATGAATGACAGTCTTACGGATGTAGAGATGGATATTTGTCAATCCATCAATGATGTTATGAATAACTTAACAGACCAGGGGATTGATATTGATTCTGCAGACAATCAAGTCCTGTGGGATTCTATTCAGGATCAGGGATCCGGATTATATCCAAAGCACGACTGATGAATCTATGCATTTGGTCAATAAAATGAATGATGGGTTAAACGATATGGATCAGATAAATGATGTCGATTTCAGCCATTCAAATGATACAAGTTACCAGGATAATTATCAGTATCAAGATACGGATGGCAATTTTAGTATGGATGATCAGTCTTTCAATGGCAGTGATCTGAGTGATCTCGGAGAAAAAGGTGAAGAAGCTATTGAGGCAATTGCTAAGTTGTTAATCTAATAAGCCAGAAGGAGGAAATCAGATGAGCAGTTACATTGGATTATTTGTTGCTTTAGTTTCTTTTATTATCGGGAGTATGATAGGGTTTTCTTTGATGATCCCCGTATTTCATTACGCTCCAGTAAGGAAAACAAAGAAGTCCCAGAGGACTTACCATGCAGAAAACGAAAAGGCTTTAAAGCAGATCGCAGCCAGGGAAGATACTGATCTTGAAGACGAGAACTTTTTTGAAGAATTATCTAAAGACCAGCCGGAAAATGAATATAAAACGTCATCGGAACAGACAGGCCTTCTGAAAAAACGTTTGGGTAAAGAGCGGGAGTCCTGGACTGATTTTAACTGTACCTGTGACGAGGTGGATGAAAATGAATACATCAGAAAATCCAGAAAACACGGAGAATCATCCTACCATTACGCAAAAACAAAAAAATAGTGTATTTTGTCATACTATACATGAGGGGAACTGCTTGTATGCCTGTATTTTTTTTGGATTACTGTTCTTGCATCTCTTATTGTTTTTTGACAGGCACAGCATCTCCTCATTTTTGGGTAAAACGGAGGAATTGATTTGGCAGATATCAAACTTACAAAGGACTGTTATGTTCCAAAGGAAAATATAAACTTTTATGTGGCTTACGAATCGAATGCAGTAAAGAGCGATGTCCGTAAAAAGAGAAGAGATCAGCTTGTATTCGATTATACGAACGGGAAAAAAATACTGTCCGTAGTATATTTGAAAACAGGGCATCTGATCATTACAAATACTTCAGCTGCAACAATCAGCCAAAGGATCATTGCTGCTGAATCAGGAAGGGGATAAGAATATGTATGTAAATCTTGGACTGACATTTTTCGTGTTTGGGTTGATTTTTGGAGCAGTCAGTGTACCTGGAATTTATTTTTGGAAAAAACGAAGAAAATTTGGGAAAAAGCACGGGTTTCGAAAGGGGATGGCTGCTGGAATCCCGCAGGCAGATGCTTCCATGCTCGGACATGACAAGAAAGAACATTCGGCAGAAAAATTTTAAGGCTCTCGACAGGAGAGCCTTTTTTCTATGTTTCAGGATCGCCCCCGACCGGAATAGATGTGGCAAGATAAAACTCAGATGCGGGATTGAATACAAACATTTTATTTTCCAGTTCATAATGATTGACCAAATGATATAATCTGGAATGAAAGACCATGTATCCACCCGTTTTTGGAAAGTCTATCCGGAATCGGTAATCTGTTTCTGTCATTTCTTTGGTATAGATCGTCAGTGTATTACTGACTCTCGAAATGGAAATGTAAGCAAAATCCTTAATTTCTGTGAAATTGACAAATTCAACAACTGGAAACTTTCTTAATTTGATATAACAGTAATTCATAAAATCCCTCCTCTTTGTTATCCTGCAGGCCGATATATGACCGTAATTTCCAATTTCTTCCATATTCATCATTTTATCACAAAAATAATAAACATAAACATTAAATCACAGGAATCACCTCCATTTAAAAATTTATAATCTTATATATAGTGTGATTAAAGTTATTTTGAAAATGGCTTTCTGGACAGCGTATTTTTTACGTGATTTTCCATTCTATAAATAGAGACAGATGGAAATCTGTAACGGGAAATAGTAAAGAAAGGAGTAAAAGGCATAGATCCCGTATTTTTCTGATATGCTTTATAAGTAAGATAAATGGATACAAAATTTTTACGCAGGCTTTTTGCGGCATCTGCATTTGGAATTCTTGCAGGTGTCCAATGCATACCGGTATCAGCCAGTTCGGGTTCTTTAAGTATCAGTCAGAGTGTTGACAAAATTTCTGGGAAAAGTCAGGATCAGGAATATGTTTTTGATTTCGTTTCCGATGGAAAGACCAGTTATAGTGATGGTACAAAACTGAAAATCCATATTGCAAAGGGATATACACCGTCTTCCTTTTCTGTTGGAGACTGGAGCAATTACGAGGGCAGTTTAAAATACACAGTCTATGGAATCAATGACAATGATGTTCTCGCAGAGGCGGATGTGTCCGAAAATGATGTGATCGATTTGAGCGGATATACAAATATCAGCGGGATTGATGTAATGGCAGAGGAATCTGTATCTGAAAATACAAATATTTCGGATACATCCATTTCTGGAACTTTGAATGCAGAAGAAACGGGCCGTTCATATAAGATAAATGCGGCTTACCTGAAAGCAGATGGAAATGGGGGATATGAACCGATTTCAGAAGCCGAAAAAGAGACTGACTGCTCCTATTATCAGTTCTCAAAACCGGTATTAACAGCTAATCCAACAACTGCAGGACAGTTAGACGCAGTGAATGCCGTACTGTCAGGAATAAGCGGAGAAGGTAATTTGGGAATACAGTCATTTACGATTAAAATGAACATTCCATCCAGAATGATCACTGACCGGATCTCTCTCCCGCAATTTGAGAATGCATCCATGACGCTGTATGTAGATGGAACAGAGCGCAAGATCAACGAGGACGATTCCTACAATGTCAACAGTAAAGTCACATCCATAGAGGTGGCGGTCTCTGTGAATGGTGAGCTTAAACAACCTCTGCAATAGCAGGTGATGAAAAAATCAGTGCTTCTATAAGCGGCAGGCTGGAAGATAATACATCAGTGACTGCTGTGCCGGATAGCGCATCATTTCACTGTAACGGCTCTACTGTTGTACCAGATCCAGACCCGGATCCAGAACCGGATCCAGAACCAGATCCTGGAACAGATCCAATCGTTAAACCAGATCCGAAACCGTCTAATCCTAGCACAAAGCCATCCACGGTCATTCCGGGCAACAAAACGGATAGCACAAAGGATAATAATACACAGTCGGGAAAAACAGAAACAAATAAGATTGTCGATTTTAGCGGTCTTAATCTGGTCAGCACAAAAGCAGACGGTACAGAACCGATCATGGCATCTGTGATGCAGTCAGATTCTCTTAGAACAGATGCTCTGCGAGCTTCGACCGGCGACCGGGTACAGTCCACAAAGGTCTATGATTTCACTGATAAAGGTTCAGCGACTGATTCAGAGACAGAAGAATTTTCCGCAACGGCTACTATAGATGATAAAGACAATAAGCCGGCAGACAGTATCAAAAAATCATCTAAGGAAAAAGCAGAAGAGAAGGTAAAGAACACGCTTTCTACGAATCACTTCTTACAGATCATGCTATTGATCTTAGCAATCCTGCTCATCATGGGAGCTGTGATTTACTTTATCTTCCGAGAAAATGGAAAGGATCATTGTGAAGAGGTTTCAGAACCTATTGTCAATGACGGACTTCCAAATGAATATAAGAACTTATCAGATGCAGAGATCTTAAAAGATGAAGGAGAGATTGAGACAGAACCTGATAAAAAAAATCAGGAATCCGATACGGGTCCAAGTAAGGAGTTGTAGTTCACTACAAGATATAAAATGTAACTAATTAATCACGGGGTTAACACACAAGGAGAGAACGGGTATTTGTTTTGGACTCGTTCTCTTTTTTTGTATTAATATATATAAAGGACAATTCCCGGTCAGTTTCCAGGATTGTCCTTCTTGCTGCAAGGTGCGCATGTCCGTTCATGTTTTTCGGCGCAACACCCATTGCCATTGCTTATTTATTTAACGTATTCATGATCATTGCCAGGTTTTCAGGATCCATGTTATCTAACGCCTCCTGCGTCATAACATGCGCGACAATCAAGAATGTAAAAAAGAATGTTGGAAGATGGCGTTCCTTTGCCGAACCTTCGATTCTTTTTAAGTATTTTGCAAGGATCCGCCTGGAAATTTTGACTTCCGCACGGTTCAATTTTATAGATTTTCCATTTATCTTATATGTCATGCTGCACTACCTCCTTTTGTTTCTTCTAAATCAGTCAGAAAACGCCCAAAGTGATAATAAAGTGAGTTTCTTTCTGCATCAGGAAGCGAATGATGCAGGTAATCAATAGGGTATTCATAGAATTCACAGCAGGGGGCATACAGTTTACACTCTTTTAAGAATGCAACTGCCTGAAGCCGGTCTGAAAAATATTCATACAATTCCTGAATGTTTTTAAATACAAGATCGCGGTTGATCGCATATTGCAGACAGATATTTGCATTTAAAAGTCCATTCGCTTCAGAAAAGAAATTCTTTGGGAACTTCATTACGATTCCCTGTCTGACCTTTTCATATACTCTAAGTACCAGCTGTTTTTGATTGATGTGAATGGTGTCCGGATACATCATCCATGCAAGATAAAAAAGGTCAGTCCGTTTATCAAGCTCTGGTGGAAACTCAATTCTGTTTAACGGCTTCCTGAGATGCAGGATGTTCATAAGTTCTGGGGTTGTATAATCCCTTACCATTTCCGGAGTCCATCCAAGGATGTCCTCAAAAGCAAAGCGGAAAACACTGCAGGCGCTTTTCTGCAGAGTTGCTTTTCCCATGTAGGAGGCTGTGAAATCCTTTCGTTTTTTTAACAAGATTTCCTCATATTCCATGAGAAGTCCAATATTTTCTAGTCGTGATTCTCGCATACTTGATGCTCCTTTCAAAAACGTATCTAGTAATAGTATGGAAAATTTTTACAGGATTCCCACTATATTTTTTTATTTTTCATCAAAAAACTCATACTAAAAGAAAAAGGAGGTTTTTTCATGAAATATAAACAGATTACAGCTTTGTTAGTATGTGCCAGCCTGATGTTTCCGTCAGTCCATGCTTTTGCCGCTGAAGAACTCGGAGCAATTTCTGCGGAGACCGGTATGACAACAGACGGCTCTGCCTTGGAAAGCGGCAATACAACTGAAGCTGAAAATCAGACAAGTACTGGAAGTTTGTTAAACGCGGATTTTGACGGGATTTTTTCAGATATGTCAAACTCTTTGTTGAATGGACAGTCCCTGACCTTATCTGATGCAATCCAGAATAATTCTGATCTAAAGCTTTCTACAGACAGCAAGTTCGATATGTCAGATATGAACTTGATCTCCAGTACAGCAGTAGATATGGGGCTTGTAAATATGCAGTATCAGAACCTGTCTGCAAGTCTTTCGGATTCTTTTAATGGAATGGATTTAAGTGGAAAATCACAGAATTGTATGTCTTTATTTGACAATACATATGGAGGGATTGCAGAGCAGCTGTCATTAAGTGAACCACAGCTCCCGAAAGGATTTACGGTATCGAACATGATCGATTCTGCAAGCAGCGCAGTTAACTCCATGTATTCTTCCGCATCAAATTCAGGATTTTTTTCATCTGTTAAAGGTTCGGTCAGTGTTGGGAAAATATTTTCCGCAGCAAACGCCGGACTCAGCATGCCGTCACTGGCATCAGATGCAGAATTGAAAAGCACGATCGCGGGACTTGACAGTGCGAATTATTCCAAAGCATATAGTTCATATCTGACTTCAAAAATGGATGTAAAGTCACATACAAAAAATGCAAGCCAGTTATCAGACCAGACAAATCAGAACTTTCTGAATATTGTAGATATGTCCGATGCTTGTATGAACTTAGATGGTTCAATTAATAGAGACAATTTAAAATCATCTATACATAATGTTGATAAGATGTTTACAGATGTTACAAATGCCAAATACGATAATATAATAACAAAAGGCAAGTATCATATTGGAAATTTCTTCAATGGGATAGCGGATAAACTGGGGATAAAAGGACACGATATTGATGCTTATACAGGAGCTACGCAGCGGCTGGATGAACTTGCGAAAGAAAGCCAACAAACAAAAAGTAAAAATTCCAAGTGTAAGAAATCCTCTGGGAAAGGCAGTTCTTCCAAGAAAACGATCGAGAATGTGTTTGGAAATTAAACAAAAAATAGGGCTGATTTTACAGCCTTATTTTTTTGTCCAAAAGTGATACAGAAAGTATGTTTTTTACCATTCTAATAATAAAGATACTAGAAAGCGAGGAGTTTTTAATGGAAATTATCTGTACCTATGATGAATATGACCGTTTTGAAGAGGTATTTCATCAGATGGATTATCAGGCTGGCGAATATGTCCCTGATACAGTCGAATTGGAGGAGGAAATTCTTCCAAACCTGAAAAAATATATTACCTTCCTGATGTGGATCGATACAACCGGGGTTCAGACTGAAGGGAACCGATACATTCGTAAGCTTATCCATAAGATTCTTTTGGGAAACATTACTCTGGTTGATGAACTTCCAGAAAGATGCCAGGAAGCGAAGAAAGGAAAAAAATCATGATCACAATTTATGCAGAAAAACCGGATGTTGGAACAAAAATTGCTGCAGCCCTGGATGGTATCACGTTAGACTCCGGAAAGAAAGTTACGTTTGAAGAACTTGGAAATTATGAAAAGCAGATCAAAGCACTTAGAAGCAAACAAGGATACTTAAGGATCCGATACCAAGGGAAGGATGCGGTCGTTACCTGGGGGTATGGACATATGTGCGGGTTGAAACAGGCGCAGGATTATAATGAATCTTACAAGGACTGGAGAAATCTGCCGCTTCCATATATTCCGGAAAACTATGAACTGAAACTTTCGAAAGGCGTAGAAAAACAGTTTGAAGTTGTTCGGAAATGCTTTAAAAATTCAGAACTTCTGATCTGTGCGACAGATAATGACCGGGAAGGAGACCTGATCTTTGATTACATTTACCGGTACATGAACTGTCATACTCCGTTCAAACGTGCAATTTTTAATAAACAGGCAAAGGAAGAATATCAGAAGGCGTTTTCTCCGGAGTATCTGGTCTCCAGTGATAGCCGGATGCCTGTGATGGAAGCAGGAAGGGCTAGGAGCGCTGGGGATTTTGTGGTAGGAGCAGGACCTACAGTCGCCATGACATTAAAAAACGGCGGACAGGATGTATTAAGTGTTGGAAGAGTACAGACTGCTACTCTGAACATGATCGTACAGAGAGAATTGGAAATTCGGAATTTCGTGCCAAAGGACTATTATATCGTAAAAGGACTGTTCCAGAAAGACGGGGACCCGTTATCATATGTCGGTGTCCATGCATCTAAAAAGTTCGACAAGAAAAGCGATGCAGAAGAGCTGATCCGGAAACTTTCTGCTACAGACCGTATCGGCGTTGTCACGAAATGTAAAACAAAAGAATCAAAAAAAGGAAAGCCATATCTATACAGTTTGGATACACTTCAGATGGATGCGAACAAAGCATATGGCTTTTCCCTGGACCGTACACTGGAATTGGCACAGAGCCTTTACGAAAACGGCTATACAACTTACCCAAGGACGGATGCCGTCCATCTGACCAATGACATGGTACCGGAAATGACAGAAGTTTTGGAAATGCTTTTCTCGCTTCCGGAATACTCCTCATTTGCTGTGCCGATTCATTTAAGTGCATCAGACAAACATTATTTTGATTCCTCAAAAGTTGAGAGCCATTATGCCATTGTCCCGACAACGAAGCGTTCGGCAGGGCTTTCCGGTGATGAGGGAAAATTATACCGTCTGATTGCTCTGGTCACGATCTGCATGGTCTATCCGGATGCGGTTATGGCAAAGACGGAGCTGGATACGGAAGTTCACGGCGAATTATTCCATACTACAGGAACTGCAATTGCATCACCAGGATTTTATAAAGTGTTGGGGCTTCCAAAGGAAAAACTTCTTCCTAAGTTCGCAATTGATGCCAAACAGACAGAACCTCCCAAGCGGTATACGGCGGCTACACTTTTAAATGCGATGCTGAACTGTGGAAAGACTATGGAGGATGAAGAGTTGAAAAAACTCATGGCTAATGGTCCTGGAGGTAAGCCAAGGGGTCTCGGAAGACCGTCTTCCAGGGCATCTATCGTTGCAACACTCGAGAATCGTGGATATACCACGCTCAAAGGAAAATCCATTTGTCCGACTGACCGTGGAATTACTATGATCCAGGCTTTCCCGGTAGAAGAGTTAAAATCTGCAGTCATGACTGCCAGATGGGAAAAGCGTTTGGACGATATAGAAAAAGGCACGGATACTTATCAGTCTTTTATGCATGATCTGGAAGGATCTGTTGTAACGTGGACAAATGAAATTCTTGAAAGTGATTTAAAAATCGCCGGTGCAGCAGAACAGTACATCTGTCCGGTATGTGGGAAACCTGTCCGGGAATTCAACTGGGGATATGCCTGCCAGGGAAATCAAGATAAGTCCTGTAATTTTAAACTTGGGAAATCAATCTCCGGAAAGAAAATCCCTGAAAGTCAGATCAAGAAGTTATTTAAGACTGGAAAAACAGATGTGATCCATGGATTCAAGAGTAAGTCAGGAGCGAGTTTTTCAGCAGCACTGGCAGTAGATCAGGAATCTAAGGGGCTGGTCTTTACTTTTGAAGAACCCAAAGAGACAGATCTTCTTTGTCCGTTATGTGGAAGCTTGCTTCAGACCTCATCTTGGGGATACAGCTGCAGCGCTTACAAAACGACCGGATGCAGATTCTCTATTGGAACTGTAGCAAAGAAAAAGTTATCAGAGGCACAGGTCAAAGCTTTATTATCCGGGGAGCATGTCATGGTCAAAGGGATGACTTCCAAATCCGGAAATAAATTTAATGCAGAGCTTTATCTTGGTCAGGCTGGGGATGATAAAGGAAAGGTGCTTTTCGATTTTTCCAAAAGCAAAACGATAAAGCGTTAACGATAGGGAAGAAAAACAAATTATGATTAACAGAAACTATTGTTGGAATATCAGTTTCAGTGATTCATTAAAAGTAGATAAAATGGATTTCTATTAGGATGACAATCGTAAATTTGACATTTTCTTGAATTTGTATATAATATATACTAACAATAAGCTTAACTTTTTAACGACAGTGCGTTGTTCCCGGCCCGTCCGTAGCCGGGGGACAGTTTGGGGCTGACGAGAAATTTACGGAAAACATATCAGAGTATTTGAATTAGGAATCCTCTCAGTTGAGAGGATTCTTTTTGTATGTGATTTATCCTGTTAAAGGCATTGGAGTTTTTCGTGTTCCGAGAAATGGAGATGCCTGAAACCCCAATCCCCCCGCTATTCTCCGGGGTGTTTTGGATTTTTCCGGGGTGTTTTGGAAGACCCCGCTTATTTAGGAATAATATAGGTATTATATCGAAATTACCTCGTATTTGGACGAATTACCTATGGATTTGAACCAAATTACCTATTGAGCTAGGTTTTTCCTGTCTTAAACACCTATTTAAGCTATAAAATGGTACTAAAATGATGGGGTCAGTTTTGGGGGTATTTTGGGATGGCATTTGTATTGCAAAATCATCCAAAACTTTCCCAAACCATCTCAAAATGGAACAGGATACAAAATATTTGTCTATTTCTAATATTTGCTCCCTCCTAATCAGCAGGTCATAATAATGTCTTATTTCTGAGTTCAAAATCAGGACTTAATATATGTCTATCCCATCCCCCAACTTTCCTCATCCCACCTCTGTACACAAATCCCATTTTGTATTTCTTGTGAAGTTAAGGAATAAAAACTCCCTCAATGGTATTTTAAAGGAATTGCCAGGGAAAACAGAAGAATTAAGGATCAATCCCCAGACTGCCCTAAAATTTTCCAATATAGTGACCCGAATGGGTCGGAATAGTGAAATAACAGGTCAATATAGTGACGGAAACTGAATAAAAACGTCGATATAATGACCCGAACTGGGGACAAGACAAAGAATATAGCCCAATTCCCCTATCATTCCCAGTAAACCCGTGGTATAGAATTCAGTATAGTGACCCAGTACGAGATTAATTATGGAATAGCTTTGGGAATGTAAGGGAAACATTATAGTACTAAATAAGTTTTTCAGTATAGTGACCCACAATTCCCAGACCAATCCTCAATCATTTCCCTGCCTGGTAAGAGAAGAAGGAATAGATAAGGAACAGGATCATAAAATCTGTTTTTAAAAATGCTTTTTGTTTTTGGTCTCAAGAGGGGAAAAAGGGAATAGCACAGGGAATGGAATTGGGAATTTCAGTATAATGACCCATTTATAACCTGTATAACAATCAAATCTTCTTATTCATTCTCAATGCTTCCTTATCACAATCCTATATCATCCTAAATCATCCAATACATCTCCACAGGCAATACAACTTATCACTTAGGATTCTTAGTTTACATAGCCAATAAGTCTCATGACAAAGGGAAGGAAAGAATAAGGGATATTGAGGGATGGGAAAATATTTAAAATAATTTGAAAAAATTAAAACCAAAATAGAAAAAAGCACGACTGAATATATAAGAAAGCAAAATTCGTTGTCCAGAAGTTTTTAGAAAAATAGATTTTTTACCACTCTATTAGTGAAAACAAAAGTTGGAATACAACGGAATAGGAATTCATTGGTAAAGGAGAAAAACTTATGAAAGAAAGAATGAAAAAATTAAAAGAATTAGTAACAAAGAGCAAAAAGAACCTGGTGATCACAATCGGATGTACATTGCTAGTGATCTGCATGGTGGGAGGCGGCATCATCTATGCGACTCAGCCGGCAGAACAGACAGTAGTAGCAGAAAACGTACAGAAAGATGAAGACAATTTCACAAAAACAGACATTTCAGATGTCGTGGCAGGAATCGAAGATCATTATATCCTGCAGGACGCAAAGAACATTGATTACAGCCACGGAGTCACATATGATAAAGATATCGTAAAAGATGTCAAAGTAGAATCCGGGAAGGTAGATCTGTCAAAGCCTGGAGATTATAAAGTGACATATACCGTGAAGGCTGACAAAAAAGCTCTGGAAGAGTATCTGGCAAAAAAAGCAGAAGCTGTAAATACCGCTGGAGAGAACACTGCATCTGATACGGCAGTCGATGCTGCACAGACAGAAACAACAAATACTGACACAGCGGCAGCCAAAACGGATAATAAGGTTTCTGAGAAAAAAGAAGAAGCAAATAAAGACTCTTCTTCTGTATCTGAAAAAGAGGAACAGAAAAAAACTTCCAATGATCAGAAGGTAGAATCTGATAAAAAACAGGATGCTGTAAAAGAAGATCAGAAATCTGACAATACACAGGAAGCGGCAAAAAAGGAAGAATCCAAACAGGAGACAGGCAAAAATAATAATGATAAAAAGAACGAGACAGATGTTAAGGAATCCGATATAAAAGAAAATCAGAAATCAGATACAAAAATTGATACTCAGAAGCCGGAAGAGAAAAAAGATACATCATCTTCCGATAAAAAAGACGATACTGTTGATATTAAAGTAGATACGACCATCACTGTTGTTGATAAAAATAAAGCAGATGAGCTTGCAAACAAGGGTGAAGTTGTATGGAAAGACAATAATGAGACTGTTCCAAAAACAGATGGAACTGCCGTAGAAGAAAAAGTGGAGACTCCATCAAGTACAGAGGAAAAGCCTGCAGAGACTACAGGGACTGCAGATACAAAGCAGCCGGAGAAAGAAAATCCAAAGCAGGATACAAAACCAGCAACTTCAGCAAACCAGGGTGCGCAGGAATCCAAGCCTTCAAAACAGACACATACACATAATTATAATATCCCGATCACAAAAACCGTTCATCATGATCCGACTGGACACAATGAGCCGGTATACAAGACAGTGACGGACTATCAGGATCAGCCGGTGTATGAATACCGGACAATTTGTAATAAATGTGGAGCTGACTGTACAAATGATCCAGTTCTACATAGTGCAGAATGCGGAGGAGGGTATTCTAACAAAAAAATTCAGACTGGCACTCAACGAGTAGTAGTCGGCACACATCAAGAACAGACCGGAACACGTTGGGTCCCGGATTCTGCCGCATGGGATGAGACTGTAACAACCGGTTATAAATGCAGCTGTGGCGCAACAAAATAGTAATTACCCTAAAAAAGTATATAGGTCATTAGGCAGTATCCCCAGGGAGCTGCCTTTTTTGTACCATTCCAATAACCAAGACCTATTTTTTACCCAATCATCCCTTTTCTGAAATCTCTTAAAGTGCTATGATTCTAATATAGTGACCAAGAAGAAAAAAAAGTCCAAGTTAGCCCAAGATTAGCCAAAGCAGATCCTATTAGAAAATAATCAGAACAAAAATTAAAAAAAGTAAAAATATAAAACCAAACAGAACAGAACTGCGACTATATATACAAAGAACATTAAAATACGATAGAAGGAGAATAAATGTATTGTAAGTATTGTGGAAAAGAAATGGAAGACGGAGCAAGATTCTGCCCGTCATGTGGAAAGGAAACAGGTGTTGGACAACCACAGACGAAATCCGAGGTAAACAATAAGGATCAAAAGGAGCAAGTAGTGACAGAACAGCAGACCGAAACTAACACCCAAGCAGAACCAAAACCAAACGTGGGAAAACAAAAACATAAAATGCACCTGATACCGATCATTATTGCAATTGCATCTGTGATTGCACTGGCTGTGGCAGCAGTGTTTTTCGTGAAGACTAAAGTCGTTTCGCCCAAATTGGAAGGCACAGCAGATGTGGAAGGACTGAAGATCAAAGCCGAATACAAGGGGGATGATGTCATGCTCACATATCAGAATGATTCCCAGTATTCCTATTGCATCGGATTTTCTTCCAACGCACTCGTCGAGCTGAAGGACAAAGATGGAAAAATCTGCAACAGTTCACAGAAAGCTGTGAAGATCGATCCGGGTGAAGAGGCGAACGTAACAGTCAGCTTCCACGATGTAGAGATCAGACCTACGATTGTTGTTCTGCATGATCTTTTCCAGTTAGATAATTGGGGGCTGCCAGCCGGCAGATGTAATATTGTCGTACAGTTCGGGCATCAGCTGAGTTATGACCTGGAAGATGAGGAAGAACAGGATTCTGACGGAGATGATGACTGGGAACAGGAATGGAAAGATTTCTGGGGATATGACGGCTCTAAGGAAGACTCACAAAATCAGGAAACAGCCCCGGACCAATCCGGAAATAGCAGTGAACAGGATATCCAGAGATGGCAGGAAGAGCAGCAGAGGCAGAACGAGGAATGGTTCGAGGAACAGCAGAGACAGCAGGATGAATGGCTGAGACAGCAACAGGAACAAATGTATCAGTAAAGAATGAGGAGGAGAAAATATGTATTGTACAAAATGCGGGAAAGAACTGGCAAACGACGCAAGGTTCTGCACCTATTGCGGTGCAAAAGTGCAACAGGAAGAATATCCTGGAAATAGCAAAGGTTTTAATGGCGGATATGAGGAGAAGAAGAGGGCTGTACAGGAATTGTTTGGGTTCGAAAGGAGCAGCCAATGGATCATGGCACTGCTTCAGTTTGGAAAAATATTTCTGTTAATATTTGTTTTTGGTGGTGGATATTTTATTCTGGAATCCCTTTTCTCCCCAGAACTTTTTGGAATTGTATTTTCAGCGATTTATTTCTTCATAGCTGTAACCATGGAAAGTGTGTGCTGCGAGGCTCTGAACGAATTAAAAAGAGAATATAATTTCCACGGACAAGTCGTGGTGAATGCTAGTGATTCTACAAATATCTTTATAAATGCTATCACAGAAGGATTTAGCAGAATCTTGTCTGCACTTGCAACGAAAATGGAACATAAGAAATCCGTTAAAACAATGTCTGATGAGGAATGGCTGGAATATTACATTGAACTTAAATCATCGTTTTCCCACACTGATCATGCGAGACATTTTGAAGATTATACGAAAAGAAGTGATGCGAACTGGCAGATGCAGCAACAGCAATTCCAGCGGCAGGCACAGGAGTTCCAGCAGCAACAATGCCAGCAGCAGGAAGAAATGAATCGACAGATGCAGGAATTCCAGCGACAACAGGAAATGGATCAACAGATGCAGCAACAGCAATTTCAGCAACAGATCATGAGTCAGCAAATGCAAGATCAAGCACTCCAACAACAATTATTGGATCAGCAACAGCAGATGAATGACAACATGCTCCATTAATTTCCATATTTTGAAAGGAGAGACTTCCAAAACGGGAGCCTCTTTTTTTGTACAAAAATCCCTAATTCTTTCCCAATCTGACCCCGGTATTTTTTTTATGACAAGGGTTAATTGTGAAAGAAACTCTTGCGTATGATGGTTGTTCACTATAATGACCCAAACAATTCCAGTATAGCGACCCATATCAACATCCAGTACTTCATCCAGGCACAGTTCCGTCACAAATCTTCACGCGATTTTCCATACTAAAGATAGGAAATAGTAAATGGAAGCCGCCACTTTCATTTGCAATTTTCCATAGCAATATCAACAAAGATTCATAGAAAGGAAAGACGCGATGAAGAACAAAGTAAAAAAAGTACTTCAAAAAGCATCAGCCATTGCATTGGTACTGGGGATGAGCCTGTCGCCGTGTATTACCGGTTTCGGGAAAGTCTTTGCAGCTGAACCGGACACGAATGGCGATGCGGATGTCACTTATGATGTGACAATTGAGGATTCTGAACATGGAAAGGTTCAGTTTGCGGATTCTGCTTTGAAAAAACTGTCATTCAAGGAAGAGGATGAAGTAACGATCAAGACTTATCCAGATTCCGGATATGATTTAGAAAAATTATCGCTTTATAGTGATGACGGAACAGAAATCTGCAGCGGGACAGAAGGGGATGAATTCTCATTCGAAATGCCGGCTGCAAACCTGACAGTCAAAGCATCTTTTGTCAAGGATTCCAATGACAGCAGCTCAAAAGAGCAGATCAAATATAAAAATGATGGAACAGCTGTACAGAAAGACCTTGACGGGATTGACAAAGATCTGCAGAAGTATATTGGAAAAGGACGCAGACTCGCAGAAAACTGGGAAAGCATGTCACAGGGAATAGCCACAATTTCTACAAATCAAAATGACACAGTGACGATCAATCCCCATGACAAGACCCAGTATAGTTCCTGGGTAACACACCATTTTGATGTTGTGAACCAGGATGGCTCTACGGACTTGGGATTCTGTGTACAGCCAAACAAAGGTACTCCATCCGGTCAGTTTCAGGCTCAGGTATTAAATAATGATGTCATTAAATATATCCTGATGCTTTATGCCGGGGATCCGAGCGGATTCGTCTTAGGAAGCCATCCTGAGAATTATGCCGTATGTCATGCAATCCTCAGCTACGTTTATACCGGTTCCACAAAAGGATTAAACGCTGGAGATAAAGCCGCGATCATAGATTTTGTGGAAGTCGATCTGATTCCTGGCGCACAGCAGGCTGCCAAAGACCATGCAACGATTTACGGACGGAAATGGGATGATTATACAGCTTATGTAGCGATCAATGATAAACAGGATATCGTTTGGCTAAGTGGAAATCCGAAAGGAGATCTTGACCTTGTCAAATCTTCAGCAAATAAGGATATCACAAACGGAAACGATTGTTATTCCCTCGAAGGTGCTGTTTACGGTGTATACGATAAGAACGGAACTGAAGTGTCCCGAATTACAACAGATGCGAACGGAAATGCGAAAGCAGAAAAACTTGCTGCCGGAAATTACACGATCAAAGAGATCCAGGCTCCAAAGGGCTATGAAAAAGATGATACGGTATATTCCTGCACTGTCCCTTCCGGAGGCACGGTACAGTTAAAAGTAGCGGATAATCCGGGGAATGACCCGGCTGCCATCGAGATCAGCAAGATCGACCAGGAGACAGGCAGTTTAAGTACTCAGGGTGCTGCATCTTTGGAAGGCGCCCAGTTCACACTCACTCATTATGGTAAATACTATACGGAGGAGCAGATCAAGTCCGGAGAAGCGGATAAAGACGCGGAAGAAAACGGGGTAGCGAAAAGGACTTGGGTTGTAGAAACAAAAGAAAAGACATTTTCAGACAAATCCAAACATTATATTACCGGTTTGAATGATGAATATAAGGTTTCAGGCGATGATTTTTATTATACTGAAGGTAATAAAAATGCAACTCTTCCTCTTGGAACTCTTGTTGTAGAAGAAACAAAAGCTCCACAAGGATATAATCTTGACGGTGCATATTTCACAGCAAATGGCTCCACAGATAAGATCGATGGCAAATATGTCGCACAGATCACAAAAGAAGGTAATATCGTTAAGCTGAACGGTGGAAATGAATACAGCGTATCTGACCGTGTCATCCGCGGCGATATCAGCTTCACCAAAATGGATGAAGAGGAACAATCCAGAATGGCAGGAATCCCATTTAAGATCACATCTAATACCACGGGAGAATCCCATACAGTCGTAACGGATGAGAATGGATATTTTTCTTCTGCCTCAAGCTTTAATAAGCATAGCAAAGATACGAATGGCGGAAAAGCCGATAGCGGACTGTGGTTCGGCCTTAATGCAGATGGTGAGAATGTAAAAGTCAACGATGAATACGGCGCATTCCCATACGATACCTATACCATCGAGGAACAGAGATGCGATGCAAATCAGGATAAAGCATTGTATAAGGGAACCTTTACCGTATCCCGCGATAATTACCAGATCGACCTTGGTACGATCGATAACCCAGATCTGACAATCTCTACGACTGTTAAAGATGAGGAGACGAACAGTCATTATGCACAGGCATGTGACGATGTGACTCTGATTGATACAGTATCTTATACAGGACTTAAGAAGAATAAGGAATACACATTATCCGGAGTCCTGGTAGATAAGGAGACAGGCGAACCTGTTCTGGACCAGAACGGAAACCAGGTCACAGCAACGACTAAGTTCAAACCAAAGACAGCCGAGGGAACAGCAGAAGTGGAATTTGCTTTTGATGCGACCGGATTTGACGGAAAGACTTTGGTGGTATATGAGGAACTGACTCTGAACGGCGAAAAACTGGCAGAGCATAAGGACCTCAATGACGAGGGTCAGACGATCTACTTCCCAGGCGTTGGAACAACAGCACTGGATAAGGATACAAACGACCATATCAGTAAAGCAGATAAAGAGATCACGATCGTTGATACTGTCCGCTA
>OGCQ01002038.1_pt1 | contig 22034 bp, 26 predicted proteins | sample 1570161 | NCBI WGS metagenome assembly OGCQ01 (sample SAMEA4384402, study PRJEB24528) | human gut metagenome
GTACGCCGCCGCCCGCCATCGAGCAGAGTTTTACACCTAATTGGGGATAAAACAGTTAATGGCTGGCGGCGGTGTTGTCCTCATTGGTATGCAGCTCATTCCGCTTCTTGCCGGGCTGTTTGGATAATCGTCCCCGTTCTCCCGTATTCGCAAAGGAGCTGATGTATGGATTTTATCATTGACGCAATCGTGGAATGGCTCAAGGGATTGCTGGTCGATGGTATCATGGGAAATCTGGAAGGCCTTTTTACCAACGTGAATACTTCCGTTGGAGAAATCGCCACACAGGTAGGCACGACCCCGGCAGACTGGAACGCCGGGGTCTTTTCCATGATACGGCAGATTTCAGAAACCGCTATTTTGCCGATTGCCGGGGTCATCCTCACATTTGTAATGACCTATGAGCTGATCCAGATGCTCATAGACCGCAATACCCTCCATGACGTAGACACATGGATGTTCTTCAAGTGGGTGTTCAAGACCTTTGTGGCTGTGATGATCCTGACAAATACCTTTACCATTGTGCTGGCCGTATTTGATGTGAGCCAGAACGTAATCCAGCAGTCGGCAGGCATTATCCAGAACGGAACGGACATTACCGTTGATGTGCTGGACGCCCTCCGGGCAGATTTAGAAACCATGGAACTTGGGCCGCTTTTTGGGCTCTGGCTCCAGTCATTTCTGATACAGCTTACCATGCTTGCCTTAAATATCGTTATCTTTGTCATTGTTTATGGTCGTATGATTGAAATTTACTTACTCACAAGTTTAGCCCCGATCCCCTTTGCAACGGTTCCCAATCGGGAAACCGGACACATGGGGCAGAATTATTTCTGCTCGCTGTTTGCAGTGGGATTTCAAGGGCTTCTCATTCTGGTCTGCGTTGCTATTTATGCCGTCCTCATTCAGAGCATTGCCACTGACGGCGACCCCATCGGGGCCATCTGGAGCTGTGTCGGCTATACGGTACTTTTGTGCTTTACCCTCTTTAAGACCGGGAGTTTGTCAAAATCAATCTTCGGCTGCCATTAGCTTCGGGCCACAATGACCCGAAGCAGAAAGGAGCTGCCATGCAGGAAAAAGAAACCAAAGCGGCATACGCCCCTCTGAAATTGGATGTGAGCGTGCGGGTCATTGAACCCGTTAAAAACCTGATGGGCTTTGCCAGCGTGAAATTCAATGACTGTTTTGTAGTGGAAAACTTAAAAATCATCCAGGGAAGCAAAGGCTTCTTTGTGGGGATGCCCAGTGCCCCGGATGGAAAAGGCGGCTACCGGGAAACCGCAAAGCCCATTACCAAAGAATTTCGTGAAGAATTAAATGCGGCGGTGCTGGAAGCCTATGAGGCAAAGCTGGAGCAGATGGTGGAGCGTGGTTCTGCCGGGCGTGGTTCCATCAGCGACCAGCTCAAAGCCGGAAAAGAGGCTGTGGAGCAGGCCAAAGCTGAAAAACCCCAGAAAGCAAAAGCCAGCCGCAATGCAGAACGCTGACTTCGGGCCACAATGGCCCGAGGTGGAAAGGAGGCAGACCCATGCCGGGAAAACGAAAGGGCTATGACGCCGCCTGCTATTATGCCGGGAAATGTCTGGGGCACTGTACCAAATCGGACAGTGAAGCCTATGTGCTTCTGATGAAGTCCTGCGGCGGGGATGCTGCCCGGGTGCTGAAAGAATATGCTTACTTCTCCCCGGAACTGAAAGGCATTTTAGAAAAAGCGGCTCTCATGCAGGCAGACCGGAACCGGACCGCCGGACTGTTTACGGAACCTGTCACTTCTCCCTGGGGCGAGGTGCAGAGCTGTGAAACCCTCTGTCCCGGTGTGTTCCTTGTTTCCACCGCCAGCCATGGAGGAACCATGGTGGCAGACGAAGCCGCCGCCATCTTATCCCCGGCGGCAAAAAAATGCGGCTTTAAGGACAAGGGGTATCTCTGTTATGAGGAGGACGCACAGGAAAGCGTGGTACTCCGGGAACTGCTGGATAAAAAGCTGTGGCATATCCCGGAGCGGATCAAGGACAGGGAGAAATTCGAGGAAACCATCAACCAGTCCATCCGCCGCTACAACCCGGACTACTGGCGGGCAAGACAGAGCGGGCTGGAACACGCAAAGATGGTCCGCAGACAGTCCCCTGCCAAAGAAGCTGTCCGGTAACATGGCTTCGGGCCACCATGACCCGAAGTGCAAAGGAGGTGTGAATCAATGGCCTATGTGCCAGTACCAAAAGACTTATCAAGGATCAAGACAAAGCTGGCGTTCAACCTGACAAAACGCCAGCTTATCTGTTTTTCTGCGGCGGCTGTGATTGGACTTCCAGCCTATCTGTTTACCCGGGAACACATTGGCAACAGTGCCGCCATGTTCTTAATGATCGGGCTTATGCTCCCGTTCTTTCTGTTCGCCATGTATGAGCGGGACGGACTGCCGCTGGAAAAGGTACTGAAAAATATACTCCGCACCCGGTTTCTTTATCCCCGGGTGCGTCCCTATAAAACAGAAAATTTCTATGCACTGTTAAGCGGAAAGGAGGCAGAGTCGATTGCCGAACCGAAAAAAGGCAGGAAAGCCCGCAGGAAAAAAGCCTGAGAAAAAGGGATTTCTAAGCCTGTTCACAAAGGGGAAAACTCCCCCGTCCACCGCCCAGCAGACCCTCCCTTACCGGGAAATGTACCGGGACGGGGTGTGCCGGGTGGCAGACCGTTATTATACGAAAACCATTGCCTATGAGGACATTAACTACCAGCTCGCCCAGACCGAGGATCAGGCGGCGATCTTTGACGGGTGGAGTGCCTGCCTCAATTACTTTGACAGCACCATCCCGTTCCAGCTTTCTTTTTTAAACCACAGAAGCCGCCCGGAAAGCCGATACAGCGTCAACATTCCCATGCAGGAGGACGATTACAACACCGTCCGGAAAGAATATGTGGAAATGTTAGAGGATCAGGTGGCAAAAAGCAATAACGGCATTGTCCGCACAAAGCTGATGACCTTCGGCGTGAACGTGGACGACCTTTCCACCGCCCGGGCAAGGCTGGAACGGGTGGAGGCCGATATTTGCAGCAACTTCAAAAAGCTGGGCGTGAAATGCCGCTCCTTATCCGGTCTGGAACGTCTGGAGCTTCTGCATGGACAGCTCCACCCCGGAGGAAATGACCTGTTTTCTTTCTCATGGGACATGATCCCCAAAACCGGACTTTCCACAAAAGACTTTATCGCCCCGGACAGCTTTGACTTCCGGTTCAGCCGTCTGTTCCGGGTGGGAACCACATGGGGAGCCGCCTCTTACTTGCAGATTTTAGCCTCGGAGCTTTCAGATAAGTTGCTGGCGGAACTACTAGAACTGGATGCGGAAATGGCGATCACGCTCCATATCAAAACCGTAGACCAGGCCTCCGCCGTCAAATCCATTAAGTCCAAAGTTTCCGACATTGATAAGATGAAGGTGGAGGAACAGAAAAAAGCCGCCAGAGCAGGATACGACATGGACATTCTTCCGCCGGACCTTGTGACATACAGCAACGACGCAAAGACCCTTTTAGAAGATTTACAGAGCCGCAATGAGCGTATGTTCCTTTTGACCTTCCTCATTGTGAACATGGCACCTACCCGGAGGGAGCTTGAAAACGACCTGTTTACGGTGTCTGGTATCGTCCAGAAATACAACTGCACCTTAAAACGGCTGGACTTCCAGCAGGAGGACGGCTTCCTTTCCAGTCTGCCTCTGGGCTACAACGGCATTGAAATCCAAAGGGGCATGACGACCAGCTCCACAGCCATCTTCGTGCCGTTTATGACGCAGGAGCTCCGCATGGACGGGGAGGCAGTTTATTACGGCTTAAACGCTCTTTCCCACAATGTTATCATGGCGAACCGGAAAAAGCTGAAAAACCCAAACGGGCTGTTTCTTGGCGTTCCCGGTTCTGGAAAATCCTTTGCCGCAAAAAGGGAGCTTGTAAATGTGTTCCTTGCCACCAAAGACCGGATTATCGTGGTAGACCCCATGGGCGAGTATGCCCCGCTCATTAAGCGGTTAGGCGGGCAGGTCATTGAGATTGCCCCGGACAGTCCACACCACATCAATCCGATGGACATTGATTTAAGTTTTGACGAGGAAAACCCAATGGCCTTAAAGGCGGACTTCATCCTTTCCCTGATGGAGCTGATTGTAGGCGGAAAGGACGGTTTACAGCCGGTGGAGCGTACCGTTATTGACCGCTGTGTACGCCAGATGTACCGGGAACACTTGCAGAACCCGCAAACGGCAAAAATGCCTACCTTGCAGACCCTTTATGATCTGCTCTGCTCCCAGCCAGAGAGCGAGGCTGTCCGTCTGGCAACCTCCCTTGAAATCTATGTATCCGGCTCCTTAAACGTATTCAACCATGAAACCAATGTGGACTTAAACCGCCGTCTGGTCTGTGTGGATTTAAAGAAGCTGGGGGCCGGGCTTCGTACCATTGCCATGCTCATCATGCAGGACCTTGTAAACTCCCAGGTGTCCTTAAATTTCCTCCGGGGGATTGCGACCTGGTGCTACTTCGACGAATTTCATGTGCTGCTTCGTGACCCGCTGACTGCAAGCTACTGTGTGGCGATCTGGAAGATGTTGAGGAAAAAAGGGTGCGTTCCCAGTGCTTTAACGCAGAACGTCAAGGATTTTCTGGCAAGCCCGGAAATTGAAAATATCTTTGAAAACTCCGACTTCTTTGTGCTTCTCTCACAGGCACAGGGCGACCGGCAGATTTTGGCAAAGCAGCTTGGTATCAGTCCCCACCAGCTTTCCTATGTGACCCACTCGGGCTCCGGCGAGGGACTTTTATTTTTCGGGAACACCACTATCCCGTTTGTAGACCATTTCCCGCAGAATACCGAGCTGTATGCCATTATGACCACACGCCCGGAGGACAAAAAGAAAGAGGAAAAACAGGAATAAGAAACTTCCCTTCGGGCCGTGATGGCCCGAGGTGTGAAAGGAGGGATACGCTATCGGAAAGAAACCTGATAAGCGGAATTTCCAAAAACCAAAGCCGCCGGATGCCGGGGCAAATGCTTCTTCGGATGCCAGCCGGGAGGCTTCCGGCCGTTCCAGCCGTCTGCGGTTTAAGGACAAGGACACCGGGACAGCTTCGGGCCAGAGTGGCCCGAAGTCCAAAAGCGGCAAATTCCATGAAACAAGTCAAACAGCAAAGCCTTCGGACCGGATACGGCAGGAGGAATCAGACCAGACAAAGGAGGACCGTCACGCCGGGGAAACCAGAACCTCCCGGGAACCGGATGGAAAAAAACAGACCTCTGGCAAATCTGACCCGTTAAAAAAGGCACAGGATAAAGCAGACCAGGCAGGCCAGAAATTAGGAAAGGCCCGGGAGAAATTAGAGAAATCCGAAGCCAGACGGGCGGCGAAAAAGCCCCCGGGACTGGTAAAGAAGGCCTCCCGGGCGGTGCGTACCGAAGCATGGTTTTATGCCCACAACAAAATCCATGAGATGGAACAGGAAAACGCAGGCGTGGAGGGAGCCCATAAATCAGAGCTTGCCGCCGAGGGCGGAGCCAGGGTGATGGCCCGCCATGCCAAACGCCGTTACCGGGAGCACCCGGCCCGGAACGTGGCAAAATGGGAACGCAAGGAACGGAACGCCCGGGCCAACGCTGACTTTCAGAAAATGGCCGCCGAGCACCCGGAGCTTTCCAGCAATTCGCTGTCCCGCATACAGCAGAAATGGAAACAGAAACGGCAGTATGCCAAAGAGGCAAAGAAAGTCGCAAAGAACAGTGCAAAGGCAGCAAAGAAAACCGCCGCCGCTTCGGGAAATGCCGCCAAACGGGCTGCCCGGTTTGTGACCCGCCATCCCGTAGCGGTGCTGGTGTTGATTGTGCTTTTTCTTCTCTGTTATCTGGTAGCGGCAATCAGTTCCATCTTCCCTACACTTGGGAGTGGGCTTGCAAATGCAGTGTCCGGCACCTCCTACGCCTCCGAAGATACCGACCTTTTAGGAGCAGACGAGGATTACATCGCACTGGAACGGGAGCTTGCCGACACCATTGCCAGTATTGAGAGCGACCATCCCGGCTACGACGAATACCGCTACTCGGCGGACGAGATCGGTCATAATCCCTATGAGCAGGCCTCCTATCTGTCTGCCAGATACCATGTCTATACCCGGGAACAGGTACAGGGCAATCTGCGGGAGCTTTTTGAAGCCCAGTATGAGCTGACCCTGACAGAAGAAGTGGAGATCCGTTACCGCACCGAAACAAGCACCGACCCGGAAACCGGGGAAACCTCCAGCGAGGAAGTCCCCTATGAGTATTACATCCTGAATGTAAAACTGACAAATAAGACCCTCCCTGCTGTGATTTTTGAACGGCTGACCGAACAGGAAAAAGAAATCTATAACGTGATGTTGCAGCTAAAAGGCAACAAGCCCTATCTGTGGGAGGGGATTTATGAGGGAGGCACAGCCCCCGGACCGGATTATGAGATTCCCGGCGAGGCACTGAACGACCCGGCTTTTGCTGCACTGATGGAGGAAGCCACAAAATACATCGGCTGGCCGTATGTATGGGGCGGTTCCAGCCCCTCCACTTCCTTTGACTGCTCCGGCTTTGTCTGCTGGGTCTATACTGCAAGCGGCGTCCACAACCTTCCCCGCACCACCGCACAGGGAATTTACAACCAGTGTGCCAGAGTATCGCCATCCGAGGCAAAGCCCGGGGATTTAATCTTTTTTACCGGGACATACGACAGCGGTGTTCCGGTGTCCCATGTGGGAATTTATGTAGGGGACAACAAAATGCTGCACTGTGGAAATCCCATCCAGTATGCAGACATTACAAGCTCCTACTGGAGCCAGCACTTTTACGCATTTGGCCGTTTATAGGTCGGGAAAGGAGTTTTGCATGAATAAGATCGACAAGATTGACCGGGAACTGGAAAAGGCCCGGGAGAAAGCCGCCGAATGGCAGGCAAAGATCCGGGAGCTGGAAAAACAGAAGCAGGAGGAAGAAAACAGCCAGATCGTGCAGGCCATCCGCTCTTTGAAGCTGACACCCGCAGAGTTGATGGCGTTCTTAAACGACCCGGCAAACCGTTTTGCCGCTTCGGGACATAGTGGCCCGAAGCAGGAAACATCCATAAAGGAGGACAACGCCCATGAAGAAAACTAAACCGTTCCGGCTGGCGGCCATGACTGCCAGCCTTTTTTGTGCCATGACCCTGTTTACCATTCCGGCCTACGCCCAGAGCAGCGAGCCACAGCCGGAAACCACACCTCCCCCGGCAGAAACTGAAGCCCAGCCGGAAACCCAGAATCCCTTTACCCCGGATGGCACCGGAACGGTGGTAGACAATGCCACCGATCAGGACGGCAAGGAATTTTATACAATTACCACCCCGGATGAAAATGTATTTTTCCTTGTGATTGATAACCAGAAGTCCGCTGACAATGTGTATTTCCTAAACGCTGTTACCGAAGATGACCTTCTTCCTCTTGCAGAAAAAGGCAAAGAAAAACTGGAAACACCTGCTCCCGAACCGGAGCCGGAACCAGTACCTCCGGCAGAAGAAACTCCCGAAGTTAAACCGGAAGCGGAAAAGACAGATAACCCGATGTTTTCCCTTCTTCTTATTGGGGCAGTTGTCCTGATCGGCGGCGGGATTGGCTATTATTTCAAGATTTACAAGCCAAAGCATGAAGCCCCGGATTTGGAGGACGACTACTGCGAGTATGAGGAACCGGAAGAATTTACAGAGGAAACCGACGAAGATGCTGAGGATATGGACACCCCGCCATGGGATGAAGAAGATATTGACGAAGAAAAGGAGGAAGAAACCAGATGAATTTTACCGCCAGCCCCTTTGAACGAATGATGAAAGAAACCCCGCATCCAGGCTGGGACAATGACAATCCATGCCGGGGATGCCGTTATTATAAGGAGTGCAGGGGAAAGAAACGCCAGTGCCGCAAACGGTTCCGGGCTCTGATCGTAGAACCCCGCACTTCGGGCCAGCGTGGCCCGAAGTCCTAAATGTCCGCCCGGGAGCTGACCCGTAACGAGAAGAAAAAAATCCGCTCCCTTGTTACGGGAATGTGTGCCAACTATGACGAGGAAACCGGGCTGTGCCTTCCCCTTGATACCTCCTGCTATATGCTGACGAAATGCTGGACGGGGACTTACTGCCGGTATTTTGAAAAAGCAGTCCTTCCGCTGAACCCGGCACTGGAGGCAGCACTTGCCACAGAAAGCATTTCACCGGAACTCCGCACCTGTGCCGTCTGTGGAAAAGCCTTTTACCCGGAGGGACGGCAGGCCTACTGTTCCTCCCGCTGTAAGGCGGAAGGAAACCGGAAAAAGAGCCGGGAACGTATGCGGAAAATGCGTAAGAAATCAAAGGGGGACTGTTACGATTTGCCTCCCGGAAAGGCCTGATATTCCGGGCTTTTTTCGGGGCATTTGTGGGGGCGGCATACTGCAATCCATTTTCCCCCGGACTGCTCCCTATTTCGTAACAAACGACACTTCGGGCCATCATGGCCCGAGGTATGGAAAGGAGGAACCATTTGGAACAGATAAAAGGCTATGAAATCTTAAAAACCACTGTCTTTGAAAACAGCCGGGGCTTTGCACTGGGCCATAATCCGGCGGCCCCGTCCCCTTATGTGACCTGGCAGTTTACAGAGGGAAAAGACGGCCAGAGGGATTACTACTGGGGGCACTATGGGAACAGCTGGGCCTGGGCAGAAAAGGACTTTGCCCGTCGGGTGGATGATTATAAAGACCTCCAGCAGACGGCAATCCGAAGCATTTCCGAAAAACCAACGGAATTTTATCTTTATTATTCCACCCAGCGTCCCATTGACCTGGGGACATTCCCAAAGCCAGCAGGCAATCCGCCTTTAGAGATCATCAACTATGACGACGACCGGAGGCGTCCCGTAGCAGGCGGCAGTATAGAGGCATGGGGCGAACTGACCTATGCAAAGCCTCTGACAGAAAAACAGATGGCGGACTATGAATTAAACCCCTCCCCGGACAATCCCGACCGGCCCCGCCGTTCCATTACTGCCCGGCTGAAAGAAGCTCCCGCCAGACAGGAGGCAGACGTCCGCAGCCAGAAACCGCATCATAAAAATCACGAAGAACGATAGGAGGAACACCATGCACGAAAAAGACAATTATTTAAGGACCGCAGAGCTTACCACCGAACAGAACTGCAATATGATCGACGGCGTACCCAACAATACGCCGCTCCCTCCCACGCCGCCGGAGCTGGATAAAAAGCCGCTGGACAAGGTAAAGGAGCCAAAAGAACACCGCAGGGGCCGGGAACTGGAACGGTAATGGAAAACCGGAAACGGAGCCTCCATCTGCACGTCATGGTCACAGCGGAGGAAATGGAACAGATCCGCTCCCGTATGGCCGAGGCCGGTATTTCCAACACCGGGGCCTATGTGCGGAAAATGGCCTTAAACGGCTATATCCTCCATGTGGACCTTGCCCCGGTAAAAGAACTGGTTTCCTTGCAGCGGCGTTGCTCCAACAATCTCAATCAGGTAGCCATACACGCCCACACCTACGGCGTGTACCCGGAAGAAATCGCCGGACTGCAAAAGGATTATGAAAAACTGTGGGGCGAGGTGGCAAAGGTACTGCGGGAACTCACAAAACTGGTGGCAAAGTAAAAGATGGGCGGCAGGCTCCTGTTGGGAACTTGCCGCCCATTATTTTTTACTTCGCTTCATTATGATCCGAAGTGGTACCAATAATAAATATTATAATATAATTATATCTCCGTTATTTATTGATGTACAAAGTTTCTCAATACAGGAAATTATATCGTTAGCTTGTTTTTTCCCTACATTAACATTATTGTGTACGATGTTATTACGTATTTGCCTATACCCCTTTACTTTAGAAAGAATTTTTCTATCTTCAGCATTATTCGTGTTTAATAAATTTAAGCTTCCAATTAGAGAGGCATTTTCCAATTTGAACTTTCTTGATAGTGTTATTTCTAAAAACCTAAATACGGCAATAACAGCAGCATTATATTCACCCTTATCAAACAACCTTAAATAATCCTTTTCACTTTGGGAGTCGTTTTTCTTACCTTTACTGTATTCTTGTAAAGAAATATTTAATGAGTCTAGGAAATCCTTGTTATCACCGTACAAACTATATTTAAAAAGAGGTATTCCTTGTAAATCAAACGGCAAATCATCTGATTGATTTTCATCGGCAATCAATATAGATAGTTTATTCTTGCTCATTATGTTTCCTAATTCCCACATAATATTTGCATTGTTACCAGAAAGATCAACAATAGCCATAGAAGATTTTGAAATCAAAGCATCAATTTTTCGAGTTATAATCTCACCTGGCATTATGGTTTCGTCCAGCGATATGGGGGAAATATTATGATTGTATAATATAGGATATAGCAAATCTTTAAGAAAAGATAACCTTTGATATGGTGCTGAAATAAAACAAAGTCGGTTATCTGTTTCTGGCATTTTCAGTTCTTCGGAAGCTTTCTCATTCGTAAACACCATCTGTTCGGGCATCTTGTCATCAATGACTTGCTTGATTTCTATAAAGAACTCATTCAAAATATCTGGATAGTCTGCCTTATTACCTGGAAGATTGATGACTTTAATATTTCTTCTTTCAAAACGTGCTATTTCTATGGGACTGGCATCTACTAAAACTACATAAGCAGGTGTGCTTAATTTGCCGAGACGAGAACCAATAATTTGCCATAGTGTTCTAATATCACTGTCATCGAAACTATAGCCTATGAGCAATAGCGTTTTTGTAATGAAAAGATTTGAAATATAAGTTGATAAAATTTTGTTTTTTTCAACATATGTATCGTAATCAAATTCAGTTATTACCATTCTTTCAGGATGATTAAAATCCCCATGTAGTTTAATAAGCTTAGTTTTTTCATGTGTGCTTATGGGAAGTCGTTCCTCTGAAACTATCATTGAAAAAGGAATATGTTTTTCATTTAGCGTCTGTTCAATAAGGAAGTCAAAATTTGTTGTGCAAATAGTATCGAAGTAAAGATTGCAAAATGTTCTATGTGTTTTTCCTGGCTTTAATTGATTAACATAGAGTTCTCTCGCCAAAAGCTCTATAAGCTTAGTTCTTGAAAACTCACTTTCAAATAATGATAGTGCATCAATGGCATTTGTATAAGTGTAATTGGGAATATATGCTGCCACTTTTTTTCCGAGCCCTTCCCAATCTAAAATACTTGTCCCCTCTGGAGCGATAGCATTTTTGGAAAATCCTGCCCCAACAAATGGAATGACCCTATTATCAATAAAATCTTCTTGTAATGTTTTTGGAATGTATTTCAAATATTTTTCACTCATTGATATTCCTCCGTTGCCCCGCTTTTTAATAATTTTAGCTCTTATGCGTCTGTTCGTCAATCAAAGACTATATGTAACAAAGTATTTGGGACAGGATTGGCTAATCATTCGCATCCTTTTTGTCCCCAGGCGTACATGGTAAAATAGAGGTAGAAATGATAAAGGAGGTTTCGCTGATGAAGATAATAAAAATGCTTTGCAAGGTATTGATGGTTCCCGTTGTTCTGTCACTAATTCTGTTTACCGCCATGATGAAATTTCTTTTTTCAGTTGGCTCTTTTCTGCTGACGGTTGCCTCTGTGGTGCTTGTCGTGCTTGGGATTGCCTTATTCTTTACGCCGACCCCATTGGGCGGAGCTGTGTTTTTGTTCCTCGCCTTTTTGCTTTCTCCGTTTGGACTGCAAGTCGTTGCGGATTTTCTGATTGAGGTATTGGACGGAAGCAAAAATGCTTTGTGCAGATTTCTGACAAGTTGAATACTTCGGGCCAGCCTGACCCGAAGTGACGGCGGCTCTGCATGGGCCGCTTTCTCTTTTGAAAAGGAGGGATGATTTCTGGCAACTACCACCTTATTACAGCGTCATGCCAGCGAGGGAGAAACCATTGCCGAGGCAATCCGGGACTGTCTGGACTATGGAAAAAATCCCGAAAAAACGGAACAGGGAAAATATATTTCCGCCTATGAATGTGACCCGACTACGGTGACAGACGAGTTTCTTTTGGCAAAGGCCCGCTATTCTGTTATGACTGGACGGGAACAGAAAAAAGCAAGTGATGTCCTGTGCTATCAGATACGGCAGTCTTTTTACCCGGGCGAGATTACGCCCAGAGAAGCGAACCGGATCGGCTATGAACTGGCTATGCGGTGGACGAAAGGAAAACACGCCTTTCTTGTAACCACCCACACAGACAAGGAACATATCCACTGTCACATTTATTATAACTCAACGACCCTTGACTGTACCCGGAAATTCCGCAATTTCTGGGGTTCCAGCTTTGCCCTCCGCCATCTTTCAGACCGGCTCTGTCTGGAAAATGGATTATCCATTGTAGAAAATCCGAAGCCCCGGAGCAAAGGCCAGTACCGTCATTATGGGGAATGGGTCAAAGACAGAAACCGTCCCCTTTCCTATCAGGACAGACTACGGCTTGCCATTGATACTGCACTTGCAAAACATCCGGCAGATATGGGGGAATTTCTGTTTTTCATGGAGCAGGCCGGATATGAAACAAAGAGGGTGCGGGGCGGCGGTATCAGTTTCTGTTTGACCGGACAGGGGCAGGAACGGTTTACCCGTCTGCGTTCCTCTACACTGGGGGATGGATATGACTTAAAGGACATACAGGCGGCGATTGATGGCAAAAGAAACATCCCGGGACAGACGGAAAGAAAAATCAGTCTGGCGGTAGATATTCAGGCAAAGCTGGCGGCTGGAAAAGGGCCGGGATATGAACGGTGGGCAAAGGTATTCAATCTGAAACAGATGGCCGCCGCCCTTGCCTATTTGCAGGATAACGAGCTGACCGAGTACGGGCAGTTGGCAGATAAAGTCACAGCGACAACCGACTGTTTTTATACCCTTTCCGAGCAGATCAAGCAGACGGAAAACGCTATGAAAGCAAACGCAGAATTAAAGGGAGCCATTGTACAGTATGCAAAAGCCAGACCGGTCTTTGAGCAGTATAAAGCTACAAAATACAGCCGAAAATTTCTTGCGGAGCATGAGGCGGAAATTGAACTGTACCGGGCAGCACAGGCAGATATGAAGCGGCTTTTGAATGGGGCAAAGCTGCCCAAAATGGAAACGCTGAAAGAAGAAGGCCGTAAGCTGGCGACAAAGAAAAACAGGCTCTATGGGGAATATCAGAAAGCCCGCCGGGATATGCAGGAGCTTGTGACGATCAAGGCAAATATTGACTGTCTGCTGGGCTACAATGAGCCAGGCAGAAAACAAGAAAAGGAGCGATAGGGATATGAAAACAAGGAGCAAAGCGACGCTACTGCTTCAGGCCATGTTGGCCCGAGGCTCGGGTTTGGGGCGAGCCCCAACAAGCCGCCTCTGTGCCACTTGTGGCCACAGAGGCATTGCTTGCCATTTAGCGACACCTCTAAAATAGCACAAAAAAACAGAGGCTCTTATTTCTGAACCTCCGTTTCTCTGGCTTTCTTGAGCCCTTCGGCTGTGGCCTCCATGACAACTAGCTCCTTTTCATTCATGGAGTTGAGAAGTACATCAATGTGCTTTCTGCAACTGTGTTCGTCCCGCTGTTCTTCCCGGTAGAAAAACTGGTCTACGGAAATATCGAACATGGTAACGAGTTTGAAAAATAAATTGAAGCTGGGATGTTGTCCCTTGTTTTCAATATTCATAATCGTGCGGTCTGTCTTGCCGACCAGCTCCGCCACATAGGCCTGTGTCCAGCCTCTTTCTTCTCTAGCTTGTTTGATTGCCAGCCCGAGCCCATGAAAGTCAAACCTAATTTCATCTTGGTTCATTCTCATATCACCCTATATCATTGTACATTTCGGGTTGAATTATGAGAATGTAATGAAATTTGATGTTAAGTAGTATTCTATTTCACTATCAAATAGCCACATGATTGAATATAGCAAACGATTGTGATAAAGTTGATACGAATATGCCATAAAATTATATTCTGCAAATTGATCAATGTTAAAGAGAGGTATTTTATATGAATTACACAATTCTAATAGTTGATGACGATATGGCTATCAATGATATGCTTGTTAAATATCTTCGGAAAAATGGTTATATAACATATTCTGCTTATTCAGGAACAGAAGCCCTTCTTTTTCTTGAAAAGCAAAAAGTTAATCTGATTATTTTGGATTTAATGCTTCCCGGTCTTTCTGGTGAACAAGTTTTAGCAGAAATAAAGAAAACAAAAAATGTACCTGTAATCGGTCTATCTGCAAAAGAAGATTCTAAAAGTAAAATTTTCTTATTGAAAAACGGTGCTGATGATTATGTAACGAAACCCTTCGATATAGAAGAACTACTTGCAAGGATTGAAACGATTTTGCGACGGATTTATGAAAATCAATATACATCAAATTCCTTGTTATGTTGTGGCGATTTAAATTTAGATACAATAGGAATGGAGGCCACTCTAAAAAATCAAAAATTGCCCCTTACAAAAAATGAGTTTGCTATATTGAAAATGCTTATGGAACATCCGCAACAAGTATTTACGAAAGATATGATTTATGAGCAATTATGGAATGAAGCTTTAGAAGGAACTGAAAATGCTATCAATGTTCATATCAGCAACTTACGCAAAAAAATTGCTGCAATAGATAATAGTAAATCGTATATTAAAACGGTTTGGGGAATTGGGTTTAAGATGGACATATAATCTTTATGAAATCCTTAGATTTAGAAAATAATTTACTTAAACTTATCCCTTACACTAAAACCACAAGGAGGGATATATCATGGAATATATACTAAGAACGAACACAGTATCTAAAAAATACACAAATTATTATGCTGTTGATAAAGTATCCATTTCTATTAAAAAAGGCGAAATATATGGCTTGATTGGAGAAAATGGTGCTGGTAAGTCTACTTTAATGAAAATGATTGCAGGTTTGGTTGAACCATCAGAAGGCTCTATTGAACTATTTGGAAATTTTGTTCCCCAGACTGAGCGTTATCGTATTGGTTGTGTGATTGAATCTCCGGCACTTTATGCAGAATTAACCGCAAAACAAAATTTGGAAGTATTTAGAAAAGCATATGGACTGTCAAGTAAAGAATCTGTACAACAAATTTTAAAGCAGGTGGGTCTGTCACAATATGAAAATAAAATTGTCAAAAAATTTTCATTAGGTATGAAACAGCGTTTAGCCATTGGCGTTGCCTTGTTGGGAAATCCTGATTTTCTGATTCTTGATGAACCTATTAATGGCTTAGATCCGACTGGAATACAAGATATGAGGAATTTCTTATTAAAACTAAATAGGGAAGAACATATTACCATTATGATTTCCAGTCATATCTTGGGGGAATTGTCAAAAATTGCAACAAAATACGGCATTATTAAAAATGGCAAGCTGATTGAAGAAATTACTGCAAAAGAATTAAATGAAAAATGTCAATGTTGTTTAAAAATTAAGGCATCAGATACTGCACAGGCCGCTATTTTAATAGAGAAAAATCTCCATACTAAAAACTACGAAATTCTTTCCGATAATAATATTCGGATTTTTGAATATGTAGACAATCCCGGAATTGTAAACTCCTTACTGGTTAATAATGGAATTTCTGTTGATGAATGTACTGTAACAAAGGAGTCACTGGAAGATTACTTTAATGAAAAAATGAGAGGAGGCATAGTCAATGCTTAATTTAATTAGAGCTGATTTTTATAAAGCGATACATGGAAAAGTCTTGAAAGTATGTTTTCTTATGATGACAGGATGGATATTCTTATGTGCTTATGCACAAAAAGCAACGATTGGCATGAGAGAATATTTGGTAGGTACAGAAGTTTCTGCAAATTACTGGGATTCTTTTTTTAATTATTACCCGGTTGTATTCCCTTTGATTATTTTTTGCAGCTACTATTTCTCAAATGATTTTCGTCAAGGGACTGTAAAACATTATATAGAAAAAGGTCTGTCACGATGGAGTTACTTCTTCTCAAAATTGGTAATTGGCTGGATTGTATCATTCTTTTTTTTGGTGTCTGCCTTTTTAATTGGTTTGTTATGTAATAAAATTTTTTTTGGAATAAGCAGTCTTACTTTTACAAGCATTAGCAATATAGTGTCCTACATATTCTGTGAGGCATTATATCATATGGCTGTATCAACGCTCGCAATTTCACTTGTTTTTCTTATAAGAAACAGTTCAGTTAGCATGGCAGTTAATGCTTTGCTTATATTTTTTGGTTATCTGGTTCTTCATGGATTGGAAAGTATTTTGGGCTTAGGATATAACATCACAATTTTTTGGGCAATTAGTAATATCAATAAAACAAGAATAGATATGGCAGTTCAATGGCTTCCAACCACAATTATCATTTTCTTCGCCTATATGATTATATTTGGTGGAGTTATAGGAACAATTTTCAAGAAAAGAGATATTACATAATGCAGGGAGGGATAATGTTATGAGTGTGGTACTTCAAATATATGCTATCATTGTGACACTATCTCTTATTATTGTTTTATCATTTTACTTGCTTCATCGTAGGGAGGTAACCCGGTTAAGCCAGAAATTGCAAACACTTTTACATTCATTTACCCATGCGGAATTGACATTAGATTTTCCTTCTTCCGATATAACCGATCTTGTAAATGCTTTAAATGAATTGCTTCGAGTTTACCACAAACAAGTATATTCATTACAAAAAAAGGATGAGGCAATCAAAGAAACAATTACAAATTTAGCTCATGATCTTAGAACACCTGTGACTGCTATTCAAGGATATACCCAAATGCTTCTACAATCGCCGGAGTTGTCCGAGGAAGATTTAGATGCAGCAGCTGTTATAAATGAAAGATTGAATGTTTTAAATCAGTTACTAAATCAGTTGTTTGAATTTGCACGAATAGAAGCTGATGAAATGGAATTTTCTTATACTACATTTGATTTAAATGCTGTTTTACGCTCTGTTGCAGTTTCCTTTTTTAAATCTTTTGAGGAACGCAAAATAATTCCAGCATTAAGTATTGCAGAGATTTCTTTTCCATTTTATGGAGATGAAAAAGCAGTAACCAGAATTTTTGAAAATATCATTTCTAATGCCTTGTCACATGGGAAAAGTGATTATCATTTTTCATCTTATGATGATAATGAAAATTACCATTTTTCTTTTCAGAATTTTACAGACAGCATAAATGAATCTGATATAGACAAAATATTTAATCGTTTTTATACAACAGATTTATCCCGTTCCCGCAAAACAACCGGTTTGGGTCTCACAATAGCAAAGAATTTAACAGTAAAAATGGGCGGTTCTATCAGTGCTTCTCTAAATAATAATGTTTTTGAAATTGTAGTGTGCTTTCCTAAGCAAAAAGGATAAAAAACTGATGAGCCTGCTTTGGTGGTTAAAAAAAACCGCTTATAAAGTAGGTGTATTACATTGCTTATTCACATAAAAAACTTGATGGCGGTTTCAAAGCCGCCATTTTTCGTGCAAATAATATTCTAACACAAACATGGTGGCGTAGGAGGATGCCGTCATGTCTGCGTTAGTGATTCACAATACCCATGAGTTACATCAGTTAAAAAAAGCCTTGCCCCTCCTCCGGGGTATTCTGGTTACTTATATGAAAAATATTATCATGTAAACGACAGTTCTATTTCATGCGTCCGTATGGCTTCATGCCGTCCGGGCGTTTTTCTGTTTTTATGGGACAACTTCGGGTCATACTGGCCCGAAGTCCAGCCCCGGTGCCGTTCCCCGCCGGTTTCGTTTCGGTCACTTGTCAACCAACAACCGAAACGGAGGTCTATATGGCTATTATCAATTTGCGGGACTATTACCCATTCTATACATCAGATTGTTTTATGGAAGTATCAGAGGAAGTTGCTGAAATGTTCAAGGAATTTGACCGGAAAGAGGCGGCTTACCGTCTGCGTACCTACCGCCATAAAGCCTACTACTCCCTTGATCGGGATGATGGGCTGGAGCATGAAGCGGTATTTGTTTCTCTTTCTCCCCATGAACTGTATGAACGCAAGATTTCCATGCAGGAACTTCACGCAGCCATTTCCAGTCTGCCTGATAAACAGGCAAAACGGATTTATGCTCATTTCATTCTTGGCATGACAAAAAAGGATATTGCCCGGGCTGAGGGCGTGGATGAAAAGGTGGTTCGTGTGGCGATTGAGCGAGGACTGAAGAACTTAGAAAAATATTTAAAAAAATTTTTGTAAGGCGTACCGTTTTTGCCTCAAAAATGAAAAGGCTTATGAAAGGCAACAGAACTTCGGGTCACAGTGGTCCGAGGTTCCCATAAGCCTTCTGCACCTTGACAACTGAATAAAAAGAGAACCGGATACGAATGGTAAATGTACTGAGTGACAGGCCCGCCATGACTTCTGTTTTCGGGGAATATTTCTTCTCGGACAGAACGAGCGATCAGGCTCATGCCGCAAGCAGGATGTGGTTAGCTATGCTGGATAAGGTACAGATGCCTTGATACTTGCGTTTGGTCGAAGTCCGAGCGTTGAAGCGGTAGATTGCCGTAAGCCGTCGCAGGCAACGAGAACGCCTTGCCATCAGAATGGGGAGAGGTGAGATTCCTATGGGGCAATAACCTATGCCCGTCCGGCAATCTGAAAATATAAGCAATCATATCTGGGGAGCCTCCGGCTCTGCTGTCTGATGATAGGTCAATTCTAACCGGAAGGCTCCCCTATTTTCAAGGAGGCTCTTATGAATAAGACAGGTTATATTCCCGGGCTGAAACCGGATGAATGGAGCAATGACGCCTGCCGGGGCTATGTCATTATGGCTATGCAGGACTGCGGTTTTTCCTCAAAAGATATACGGCGTGTTCTGACCCAGCTTTATGAAGTCTTTGATTTCCATACGCTGGAGCAGGCAAAACAGAAATACTATTCTGGTAATTACTAACCTCGGGACAGAATGGCCCGAAGTGGAGAAAATTCAAAGGGCGGCACTTTTGGCGTGCCGTCTTTTGACATTTCCCCACAGGGCAAGAGGAAATGAGCTGGCACATAACCCCCGTTTTGAAAAGGAGGTTTTCTATGACACAGGCTGTTACTTACCAAAGAGAAACAAAGGCTGTTGCATTTCAGGGAAAGACTATTGTACTGGAAAATCTTACTCCGGTACTCCCGCCGAAAGAAAAGGAACGCCGCAAAAAAGAGATTGAACGCAGCTTATATGATGTGTTCAGCAAGTACGGGGACAGGTTTCCCTAATCAATCGCAACATTGCTGTCCGGGGCTACTGATGGTATAATATACTTGTAAGATTGGTAGCTCCATTCCAACAGGAAAGGAGCCCAACATGGATATTATTAGAGAAGATTGTATTTACGCAAGACAGTCCGTAGACCGTAAGGACAGTATCAGCATTGAGAGCCAGATTGATTTTTGCAAGTATGAATTGAAAGGCGGAAACTGCCGGGTATTCAAAGACAAAGGATATTCCGGGAAAAACACAGACAGACCGGAATTTCAAAAACTGCTTGGAGAAATCCGAAAAGGAAAAGTTCGGCGGGTAATTGTTTACAAGCTGGACAGAATCAGTCGTTCTATTCTCGACTTCGCAAATATGATGGAACTGTTTCAAGAATACGATGTGGAGTTTGTATCTTCCACAGAAAAATTTGATACCTCGACCCCGATGGGCCGGGCAATGTTAAATATCTGTATCGTATTCGCCCAGCTTGAACGTGAGACCATTCAAAAGCGTGTCACAGACGCCTATTATTCCCGTTGTCTGAAAGGCTTCCACATGAGCGGACAAGCTCCCTATGGTTATCAACTGGAGCCTACCGTAGTAGAGGGAATCCGCACAAAGAAAATGGTTGCCGATCCAGTAGCCGCCGATCATGTGAAGCTGATGTTTGAAATGTACGCACAGCCGGAAACCTCTTTTGGAGATATTACCCGGTACTTTGAGGAACACGACATAAAGATTTATGGCAAGTCCATGTTCCGTACATTTCTTTCCCAGCTTTTAAGAAATCCCGTTTATGCACAGGCTGATTTGGAACTGTATGAGTTTTTCAAAAGCCAGGGGGCAGCCATTGTAAATGATGCCGCTGATTTTGCCGGAACAAATGGCTGTTATCTCTATCAGGGACGCGATGTAAAAGAGGACAAGGATAGGTGCCTGAAAGACCAGATACTTGTGATTGCTCCCCACGAAGCACTGATTTCCTCTGAAACATGGCTGAAATGCAGAAAGAAACTAATGACAAATACCACTTTCCAGCATGGCAGAAAGCCGAGAAATACCTGGCTTGCTGGAAAAATCAAATGCGGGCACTGTGGGTATGCCTTGAAAGCCACCCATGTTCCGAACAGCACCGGATATTTCCGGTGTACCAAACGGACAGAAAATAAAGGCTGTCCGGGCTGTGGCAAAATCCGCAAAGAAGAATTTGAACAGTTCATTTTTTTAGCAATGAGCGACCGGTTCAGAAACTTCCAGATACGCCATAGCGGAGAGGAAAAGGTCAATCCAAAGCTGACTGTCTATCAGGTGGAGCTGGCACAGGTAGAGGCAGAAATTGAAAAACTGCTTGATACGCTGACCGGAGCCAACGCAACACTGCTTGCCTATGCCAACAAAAAAATTGAAGAACTGGACACCCGCCGCCAGTCACTCACAAAGTCGATTGACGACCTGACCGTTGAAACAATCTCACCCCAGCAGATGAAAAGTCTTTCGTATTATCTGAACAACTGGGACAGCATTGAATTTGACGATAAAAGAAAAGCCGCTGACATCGTGATTACAACAATCCGAGCCACCAGCGACCATGTAGAGATAGAGTGGAAAATTTGAACTCTTATCAATTTACCACTCTATCCGATATTTCAAATCTATCATTTCTTTTTAATCTTGTTTGTACCCCTTGTACACTGAACTTTACATTGTATCTGAAAAAGGTTGATTTTAATATTAATACAGCTCAAGAAAAACTAAAGATTTGGAATGAATGTATGAGCGATGTAATAGTAAAAGATTTTGTTAATGAATATAATCATATAATTGAAGAGAAGGTGGAACTACAGCAGAAGAGAACTTTTAGCGAAAATAAAGAAAAAATTGCAAAAGATATTTTTCAGACTGTGAGAACTCAGTTGGAGGAGCATATAAAGAAAGCATTTGGGGGTGTTACAATCAGTCAAATATATTCGAAAATAGAACCTCATAAGCGATTTACAAAATTACAATATAAAGTAAGTATTAACGACAATAGCGCTCCAGAACTGTATATGAAAGTGTTGAACAGCAAAAACGAAGATATTATGCCAGAATTGTTCTTCAGTTCTGCTCAACTGAATACTGTAGCATTAAGTGTATTTCTCGGTGGGGCATTGTCTGCTTCAAATCCAAAGGTTAATACTATTTTTATTGACGATCCAATAGGGCACTTTGATGACTTAAATGTACTTTCTTTTATTGATGTCCTGAGAATAATTATAAGTGAAACAGATTGGCAGATTATTATTTCTACGCATGAAGAAAGCTTTTACGAAATTATGAAGGTTAAGTTAAATCCAAAGTATTATAATTCAAAATTTTTGATATTTAAGGATGAAGGGAATGTTGAGGAAGATGTAAAGGTGTAAATTAGAATGTGTATATTTTTCAAAAATTATTAGGAAACATAGAAATAGACTTATGTGAGACCATTTTGGATGAACTATATAGAATTATTAAGAAATATATGCTGAGGTAAAAAATCGCACTTGCTAAACTGCAAGTGCGATACTTTTGTTAATATTATGAGTCCTACGCAGCTCCAGGACGGAACAACATATGACTCTAGTAATATTATACACCATATTTGTATGAAGTCAAACAAAAAATTATTCAGTAAGCGCCAAGTATTCCTGCGGATTTTCAAATCCTCAGATTTCCCCTATAATTGCAGCTGATAGATACTTAGATTATTTCACTACAATTAT